>Ga0209023_10000136_pt1 | contig 128694 bp, 148 predicted proteins | sample LakOneMetagenome_FD_187468 | JGI IMG/M metagenome (GOLD analysis project Ga0209023, IMG submission 187468) | Freshwater and sediment microbial communities from Lake Erie, Canada (SPAdes) (version 2) | ecosystem: Environmental > Aquatic > Freshwater > Lentic | place: Lake Erie, Canada...
CCCATGGTCGTGAAGGAGGCGGCGACGGCCAGCCACAGGACGCCGCGGCGAATGTCGCGGGTGCGGGTGGGCAGGACGTCAGTGGCGCGGGCGATGGCCTCGATGATCTCGGGCGCGAGCGGCTGGCCCGCGTCGATGGTCTTGCGCAGGGTTTCCTGCATGCGCGCCTTCTCGCGATCCTTGATCAGGCCCGGGCCGAGGATAATGGCCACGAGCGCCGCGAAGGGGATCGTGATGCCGAAGATCGGAATGATGTCTTCCATTTGGACTTACCGTTTCCAGGTCGTGGCGGCTGCGAAATGCGCCGCTCTTGCCCATGAAGAGGCCATGACGGGCCCAAACGGATGCGGGCGCTCAGATTAAACCTTCGTAAGGCGCGCGACCAAAGCCGTCAGTGCTCGCTGGGCGCGAAGGCCTGCCAGGAGACCAGCGCCAGGAAGACCGCCAGGATGGCGGCGGGGACGGCGGGCCAGAGACCTTCGGAAATGTTCTCGAACAGGGGCTGCAGGACGGGGACCAGGGCCCAGAGCAGAACCACGGCGACCAGGGCCGGCGGGATCATCAAAAGGACGCTGTCGCGCAAGCGCTTGCGGGCCACCTGCTCCATCACCGACAGGGTGAAACCGAGGTCGCGCGCCGGCGGCTCGTCGAAGGCGAAGGCGCGGGCGAGGCGGTCTTCAGGCCCAAGCTGTTGATCGTGCGTGGTCATGATCCGGCTCCCAGGAGCTCAAGCAGTTTAGCGCGTCCGCGCGTGACATGCGACTTCACCGTGCCGATGGGGACGCCCAGGGCCTCGGCGGCCTCCGAATGCGACCAGTCGCCGGCCAAGCAAAGCGCGACGGCGGCGCGCTGGTCGACCGGCAATTCGGCCATCACCTTCTCGACCGTCGCCCGGTCCTCGCCGCCCGGGGCGAACAGGGTTTCACGGGTGTCCAGCCATTCCCGGTCGCGTCGCGCCGAACGGCCGCGCGAACGCAGCTGCGTCTGGGCCTTGCGGAAGGCGATGCCGCACAGCCAGGTCTTGACCCGCACCTCGTCGCGCAGCCGCCCGAAGGTCGACCAGGCGGTGAGGAATGTCTCCTGCGCCAGGTCGTCCGCCTCGGTGGGATCGCCGCAGACCCGGCGCAGGAAAGCGCGGACGGCCTGCTGGTTCTGATCCACCAGCCGGCCGAACGCCTCGGCGGAGCCCGCCCTCGCCTTCGCGACGAGGTCGGCCTCGGTCGCGAAGGTCTGCATCAGGGGCGCGGGGGCGTACGGGGGTCGCGGTCGTCGTGTTCGTCGCGGTGATCGCGGTCGGTGAAGTTCGACAAGGCTCCGCCGACGAGGGTGGCGACGGCGAGCGAGCCCATCACAAAGGCCACGATGGCGAACGGCTGGCTGACGCCGAAATAATTGCTGTACGCAGCCCACCCGAACCCGGCGGCCAGAACGGTGAACGTCGCCACCCTCGCCGGCCAGCTGCGGCGGTAGCCGTAGCTGCCGTAGCCGTAATAGCCCCGCCGCCAGCGCCGCCGACCGCCCCAATTGTCGTCATCGACGGGATAGCTGAGGGTCCGCATCAGGTCGGGCGGGGGTTCCTTACCTTGCGCCGCGTACTGGCGCATGAGGTCCATCGCGTCCTTGGAACGGCGGTAGTTCAGCCAGCTGTTCCAGCCGCCGATGACGAACCAGCTCAGCGGAAACAGCAGCCACCAGTAGGACCGGAAAATATCTTCCATGCTCAGCACTCCCGTCCGAAAGCCATGCGGGTCAGCTCCGCAGGAGGCTCCTGACCCTTTTCCTTGAAGGTGCGCAACAGATTGATCGCGTCGGCCCGGCGGCGATCGGCCAGAAAGGCGCGCCAGGCGGCGATCACGATCCAGCTCAGCGGAAACAGCAGCCACCAGAAGTCACGAAACAGGGCTTCCATCGCTCAATCCTCTTGAGGAGCGGCCAACCCGCTCCGTCTTCACCCCTCAATCGCCGCCGCGGCCTCGATCGGATGCAGGCGGAAGACGAATCCTGCCGGGGATTTGACAGGCTGATCGCGACGCCTTATTCAACCGTTCAGTTAATTAACCGATCAGTTAACTCGATGACCCCGGACCGCCTCAGCGTGACCTTCTCGGCCCTCGCCGACCCGACCCGCCGCGCCATCCTGGCCCGGCTGTCGAGCGGCGAGGCGTCGGTGAACGAACTGGCCCAGCCCTTCGAGATGAGCCTGCCGGCCGTCTCCAAGCACCTGAAGGTGCTGGAACACGCCGGCCTGATCGCCCGGGGGCGCGATGCGCAATACCGCCCTGCCCGCCTGCAGGCCGCGCCCCTGAAGGACGTCACCGAGTGGCTCGATCGCTATCGCCAGTTCTGGGAGGAGAGCTTCGACCGGCTCGACGCCCTCATCGAGGAACTGAAGCGCAATCAGAAGAATGAACCCGAGAAGAAGTGAGGGAAACCGAGATGCAAGAAGGCAAGAGCACCGTCGAACTGAGAGGCGACACCGAGGTTGTCCTGACCCGCGGCTTTGACGCGCCGCGCGAGATGATCTGGGACGCCTACACCCAACCCGAACTGGTGAAGCGCTGGATGACCGGGCCGGATGGCTGGACCATGCCGGTCTGCGAAATCGACCTGCGGGTCGGCGGCGCCTATCGTTATCGCTGGCGCAATGGCGACGGGTACGAGTTCGGCGCCGAGGGTGAACACCTCGAGGTCACGCCGGTCTCGCGCCTGGTGATCAACCAGCGCATGGAAGGCGCGCCCGGCGAGGCGGTCTGCGCCGTGGATCTCGAAGAGGCCGGCGGGCGCACCACGGTGACCACCACCCTCACCTTCGAATCCCGCGCCCATCGTGACGGCGCCGCCGCCAGCGGCATGACCCGCGGCATGGAGGCCGGCTACGCCCGCCTCGAGGACATGCTGGCCGACGCCTGAGGACCCGAAGCCGGCGTGGACGGGCGCCTCGCCGGCGCACCCCCATTGCAGAAAGGCAAGCGCGATGAACGCCATGACCGAGACCAGGCCGAACGAACCGCTCATCGAGCGCACCGTCGACGACAAGCTGAACCGTCTCGCCCTCGAGGAGGCCTGAGCCATGAGCACGCAAGACCTCGATCGGGTCGAAAAGACCGTCATGCTGGTGCGCGAGTTCGATGCCCCGCGCGAACTGCTCTTCGACATGTTCACGCGTCCCGAGCACATGGAACGCTGGTGGGGGCCGCGGGAATTCACTGCCTCCAAGGTGGCGGTCGATCTTCGCGTCGGCGGGGCCTGGACCCTCACCATGAGCAACGAGCGCTTCGGCGACACCCTGATCGATGGCGTCTATCGCGTCGTCGACCGGCCCTCGAAGCTGGTCTTCACCTCCACGCCCAAGGCGCCGGACGGCTCGATGATGCTGGAGGGACTGGTGACGGTGGAGTTCGAGGCCGAGGGCGAGCGCACCCGCGTCACCCTCACCGCCCACGCCACCGGCGCGCCCTACATGCAGCCCTGGCTGGACGGCATGAACGAGGGCTGGAACCAGTCCCTGGCCAAGATGGGCGAATACGCCGCCGAGGTGTCGCAATGAGCGCGCCGGCCGATGACCGCATCGAAAAAACCATCACCCTGACGCGCCTGTTCGACGCGCCGCCAAGCCTGATGTTCGAACTTTTCACCCGGCCCGAGCACCTGAACCGATGGTGGGGACCGGAATGCTTCACGGCCTCCCGCGCCGAGGTCGATCTGAAGGTCGGCGGGGCCTGGAAGCTGATGATGAGCGGAGAGCCGCTGGGAGATGGCTGGGTGCGCGGCGTCTACCGCGAGATCGACCCGCCTGTGCGGCTGGTCTTCACCTGCGACGCGATCAGCCCCGGCGGGGCGGTGATGCTGGAGGGCCTGACCATCATCGAGTTCGCCGATCGGGGCGGCCGGACCCATGTGACCGTCACCGTCACCGCCAGCGGCCCGGCCTTCATGGCCCCGGCGCTGGCCGGCACCGAACAGGGCTGGAGCGAACAACTCGACAAGCTGGCGCGCTACGCGGCGGAGCTATGAACGCCCAACTGCCGACCGGCCCGGCCCCGGGCGCAGGGCGAAAGGCACGCCGCGGTTCAGGGCGCTGATCCCCGCCGCGGTGTGCTCCTCCCCGTCGAACTCGGCCCAGACCGCCCGCACCCCGGCTCTGGCCAGTTGCTCAGTCATCTCCCGCGCCGCGCCGATGCGGTCGAAGGCGGCGTCGGCGGCGCTGAAGGTCTGGGCGATGATGTCGTCGACACTCTGCCCGCCGCGCGCCTCGGGATGGGCCTCGTACCAGCGCCGGTAGTCCGCCGCGAGGTCCGCGGGCGTGCCGACCTCCAGCCCGCCCATGGTCACCAGCAGGTTCGGCGGCGGGACCGGCGGCGGGCGGAAGGCCGCGGCCTCGCGCAGGATCACCTGGCCGCCAAACCCGACCGAAGGGCTCGCGGCGATGAAGGTGTCGAAGCCGCGCGGCGCATGGAACAGCGCGTACAATGCAAACAGGCCGCCCAGAGAGTGGCCGAACAGCGCCTGCCGTGCGGGATCGACTGCATGGTCTGCGGCGATCTTCGGCTTCAGGGCGCCAGTGAGAAAGGCGAGGAACTGGTCCGCGCCGCCGGTGCTGGCGGGGTCGAAGCGATCGTCGGTCGCGCCCGGCGGCGTGAAGTCGAAGGACCGGGCCGGGTCGAAGAAGCGGCCGCTGGGATAACCTACGCCGACGATCAGGGGCGCATCCAGCTTGCTGTGCTCGCGCATGCGCGCGATCTCGACCGCGGCGCCGAACCAGCCGTGGCCGTCCAGCACATAGATGACCGGCAATCCGCCGGTCGGCGGCGGACCGTCGGGCGTCGAGACGAGAATGCGATAGGGGCGGCCCTGGGCCGAGGCCAGGTCGAATTCGCTAACCGTGCGTGCGCGCAGGTCGGTGGCCGCGACGGAAACGGCAGTGGCTGCCCGCGCCTGCCCGGCCGGCGTCAGCAAGCTGGCGCCGAGGGCGGAAAGCGCGGAGCGCCGACAAATCGCGCCTGCCCGTTCCATGGCTTCCTCCCCGGCGGAACCCGCCCTTCGGAGACCATGCCAGAACCTGGCGGGCCCGCCATTCGTTTTCCTGTCGCTGGTCAGCGTCAACCAACAGCGTACTTCGCCAGCACGGCCAGATAGGCCGCCTGCAGCTCGTCGAGCACCGACGGGCCGGGGGGCCGCGTCGCGCCTAGATGAATGGCCCGCAGTTCATCCATGAAACGCGCCCACATGGCCGGGCCGCCCTCGTCCATCAGCCGCGCGCGGATGCCCAGTTCCTCGGTCACCGGCAGGTGGCGCAGGCCCCAGGCCGACATCTGCGCCAGCACCGGCAGCAGCTGAATGCCGCGCTCGGTCAGGCTGTAGATGCCCTTCTGCTTGTGGCTCGGGTCCTCGGCGCGGGTGATCACCCCGGCCTCCATCAACGTCTTGAGCCGGTCGGCCAGGATGTTGGAGGAGATCTTCTCGTTCGACTGGGTGAGCAGTTCGCGGAAGTGGCGGCGGTTGCCGAACATCATGTCGCGCAGGACCAGCAGGCTCCACTTGTCCCCGACCACCTCGAGCGTGAGGTTGATCGGGCACCCGGAGCGTTGATCAGGTCGTTGGTCGCCCGCCACTGTCGATGCCTTCGGAAAACTGCTTGCAACATGCAAGCGGTTGTTTCAGCTTTCAACCAGTTGCAAAGCAGCATCGGTTACGGAGGGCCTCATGAGCAAGGTGTTCGTCGACATGGGCGTGTCGCTGGACGGCTTCGTCGCCGGCGACGACCGCGGGCCTTCCAATCCCATGGGCGGGGTTTCGCCGCGCCTGCATGCGTGGATGTTCCAGCTCAAGGCCTTCTGCGACCGCGTGGGGATTCCCGGCGGTCAGGAAGGCCCCGGAAACGCCATCGTCGAGGCCGTCTTCGATCGCATCGGGGCCAACGTCATGGGCCACAACATGTTTGTTGAGGGTGAGGCCTGCTGGCCTGAGGAAGCCCCCTTCGGCTGCCCGGTCTATGTCCTGACCCACACGCCGCGTGAGCCGTGGACGCGGCCGGGCGGCACGACGTTTTACTTCGTCACCGACGGCTTCGACTCCGCGCTGGCGCAGGCAAGGGTCGCCGCCGGCGTCAAGGACGTGCGCATCTCCGGCGGCGCCGATGTGGTGCGCCAGGCGCTCAAGGCGGGCGTGGTCGAAGAGATGACCCTGCACTTCGCGCCGGTCGTCCTGGGATCGGGGCTGCGGCTGTTCGACGGCGTCGGGCCCGGCGACGTCAACCTGGTCCAGTCGAACGTCGTCGACGCGGCCGGCGTCACCCACATCACCTACACGCTACAGCGCTGAGGAAAGCGACATGGCCCTCGAACTCTATTTCCACCCCCTGTCGTCCTACTGCTGGAAGGCGTTGATCGCGCTCTACGAAACCGGCGTGCAGTTCGAGCCGATCCAGCTCGACCTGCAGAACCCCGAGCACGACGCCCTGCTGCGCAAGTTGTGGCCGCCGCGGAAATTCCCGGTGCTGAAGGACACCGCGCGCGACACCGTGGTGCCGGAGTCGACCACCATCGTGGAGTACCTGGCGCAGCACTATCCGGGATCCTCGACCCTGGTCCCCGCCGATCCGGACAAGGCGCGCCAGACCCGCCTGCGCGACCGATTCTTCGACCTCTATGTCCACAACAACATGCAGAAGGTGGTCTTCGACATTTTCCGCCCGGAGGGTTCGAAGGACCCCTTTGGCGTCGATGCCGCACGCACCGACATGCGCACCGCGCTGGCCGCCATCGAGCCGCACATCAACGCCAAGCCCTGGCTGATGGGCGATGACTTCAGCCTGGCGGACTGCGCCGCGGCGCCGGCGCTCTAATACGGCCAGCGCGTCGTCGCCCTGGACGACCTGCCCAACTGCGCCGCCTATCTGAAGAAGCTTGAGGCCCGCCCCTCCTTCGCCCGCGTGCTGAAGGAAGCCGAGCCCTATTTCCACATGGTGCCGATCTAGGCGAAGGCGGCGGCGTATTGGTCCGGCTTGAAGCCGACGAGCAGGCGCCCGTCGAACTCCAGCACCGGGCGCTTGATCATCGAGGGCTGGGCGACCATCAGCGCGATCGCCTTCGCCTCGTCCAGGCCCTGCTTGTCCGCGTCGGGCAGCGCGCGGAAGGTCGTGCCGTTGCGGTTCAGCAGCACCTCCCAGCCGACCTGGCCGGCCCAGCGCGTCAGCATCGCCGCGTCGATGCCGACGGCCTTGTAGTCATGGAAGTCGTACGCCACGCCGTGACCGTCCAGCCAGGCGCGGGCCTTCTTCATGGTGTCGCAGGCCTTGATGCCGTGAAGGGTGACGCGCACGCGATCAGCGGCCTCCCGCCGGTGCGGCGGGCGCGGCGGGCGTAACAGCCGGCGCGGCGCGCGCGGCCCCACCCCAGGTGTAGCCTTCGCGGAACGGCGCGCCGGGGATCTCCAGGGCGTAGATCGAATTGTCCCCGCAGGAGATGGTCCAGCCGTTGGTGTACTCGGCCGCCTTGAGGGTCGCGGCCTGCGGCGCCCCAGCCAGCCAGGCGCGCGGCCCATCGAGGTTGAGGTCCGGCCCCAGCTCCGCGCCCCCCATGTCGAAGCTCCCGGCATAGATCACGTCGCCGGGTTTCACCTCGAACGACGGCGCGCCCAGGCAGAAATTGACGACCGGCATGATGCCCATGCCGGCGATGCGCCAGCGGCCGGGCGGGACCACCAGGGCAAGGTACTTGCCCTCCTTCTTGGCGCCCAGCAGGGGCACGAAGGCGGACAGCAGGTCCGGCGCATGGTCGACGAACGAGGCCGGCGTCGAGGCGTCCGGCCCCATGCGCATGAAGCTGACGCCGATGCCATTGGTGAAGGACATGCCCTGGATGTGCACGATCACCACCCCGCCCTCGGCGGGACCGCGGCCGAGCTCGGTCGGCTTCATCCACCGCAGCGGCCACTTCTTGTCCAGCGTCGTGCGCTGGGTGCGGTCGAACAGATCGGCCTGGGGCGCCGGCGTGTAGGGCGTCTCGGAAATCGCCACCAGGCTGAGCGAGCCGTCGACCTTGCGGCCAGGGCGCAGTTCGTAGCGGTGCGTCGAGGCGTGGGCCGCGTCGTTGTTCCAGACGCGCACGATCGCGCCGTAGGGCTGGTCCGCGCCGATCCAGGGGCCGATCTTCTCGCGGATGTTGTAGGCGCCCGTGGCCAGGATCGCCTTGCCCTCGGCGTCCGGCAACTGCACCACGCGCCAGTTCTTGACCACCATGCAGTTCTCGAGCGCGGCGGCGAAGGTGGCTCGGTTGTAGGCGTTGCCGAAGGCCTGTCCAATCAACATGCCGGCGATGCCGTTGTAGGCGCCGTTGTTGATCTGGTCGTCGACCGAACGGGTCTTGGCGGCCTCCACGGCGCAATCGACCAGGTCCTTGTCGTGGGCGGCCCAGTCGGCGCCGGGGCGATTGTAGTAGGTGTAGCCCCGCGTCATCTCGGAGATGTTGACCTGCTGGGGCGCGGCGGGCGCGGCCTCGGCGGCCAGGGCTGACCCGGCGGTCAGCAGGACGGCGGCGGCAGTGAGAGCGGCGGCGCGCGCGCCGGCCAGAAACGATGTCATGGAATCCCCCGGATAGCCGCGCGACCCTAGCGGTCACGCTTGCCGGGCTGCAACCGTCAGTCTGTCGCAGGCCCGCGGCGCCCGGGTGGAAAAATCTGGATGGGGCGCGCATCCGAAACCGGTCGCCCGCGCCTCTTGCAGACATAGCCGCCGCATCCAGGGTCGCCATGAGCACCAATCGTTTTCGCAGCCTTGTCCTGGCCGGCGTCGCCGTGCTCGGCGGGCTGCTGATGTTTTCCTCCCCCACCATGGCCGCCGATGCGCCCCTGGATTGCCACATCGGAGTCTATCGCCTCGCCGACGGGGCAGTGGTGGATGTGGGAGCGGCGGACGGCGGAGCCTTGCGCTGGCGGCGCTTCGACGGCGAGAGCGGCGCCCTGGCGCCCGGCGCCGGCGGAGCCTGGACCAGCAGCTACGGCTGGACCGGCCGGCCCGACGGCCGGACGGTTCGCTTCTCCGACTGCACAGCCGGGCGGATCGATTTTGGCGGCCTGGCCGGACGGCGCATCCCGCTGGCCGCCACCGAGGCCACGTTCCATTCCAACGACGTCGACCTGGTCGGACGGCTGGTGCTGCCGAAGGGTTCTGGACGCGTGCCCATCGTGGTCCTGATCCACGGCTCGGAGTCCAGTTCGGCGCGCGACTTCTACGCCCTGCAGCGGCTGTTGCCGTCCCAGGGCGTGGGCGTGTTCGTCTATGACAAGCGCGGCACCGGCGCCTCCGGCGGGCGCTACACCCAGGACTATTCCGTCCTCGCCGACGACGCCGTGGCCGCCATGCGCGAGGCGCGGCGCCTGGCTGGGCGACGCGCCGGCCGGGTCGGCTATCAGGGCGGCAGCCAGGGCGGCTGGGTCGCGCCCCTGGCGGCCAGCCGCGCGCCGGTGGACTTCGTCATCGTCAGCTTCGGCCTGGCTGTATCGCCCGCCGACGAGGACAATGAGGAAATCGAACTGGAGATGAAGCTGGCCGGCCATGGTCCGGCCGAGACCGCCAAGGCGCTCGAGATCGCCGCCGCGGCCCAGGACGCCTTCGCCAGCCTCTTCACCGAGGAGTCGATCGCGCGCTTCATAGCCGTGCGTGACAAGCACCGCGCCGAGCCCTGGTTCAAGGACCTGCGCGGCAACCTGACCCGCTACCTTCTGCCGCTCGACGCCGAGCAGCTGCGCGCCGCCCGGGCCCAGTTCAACTTCGGCACGCCCCTGCACTACGACGCCATGGCGGTGCTCCGCGGGCTGGGCACGCCCCAGCTGTGGGTGCTGGGCGAGGACGACCTGGATGCGCCCAGCGCCGAAACCAGCCGCCGTCTCACCGACCTGGCCGCCCACGGCCGGCCGGTCACCCTGGCCATTTTCCCCCACGCCGAGCACGGCATGACCGAGTACGAGATCGGGCCCGACGGCGAGCGGGTGTCGACACGGTTCGCGCCCGGCTATTTCGCCATGATGCGGGACTTCGCGCTGGGCCGCATGCACGGCCGCTACGGCGCCGGCCGGGTCAGCGGCGCGCGCCCTTAACCCCTATCGCTGCACCGGCGCGATTACTTCTCCGAGACCGTGGGGCGAGGGCCCCCATCAGGAGAGGTAGTTCACGTGAAGATTTCCAAGACCGCCCAAACCATCGGCCTGGCCGCCGCCATCGCCGTCGCCGTTCCCGGCCTGGCGCTGGCCCAGTCGACCGGCACCCGCCTGCCGTCCAGCGTCACCACGGTCGATCCCGTGGTCATCACCGGCGCCATCGACGACGGCAAGCAGACCGTGCGCGGCGAAGACCCCGCCGACGCGGCCATGAGCGACATCCCGGCCGTCTATGACGTCGCCGACAATACGGCCCCGGCCGATCAGGACGCCGCCGCCGTCGCGCCTCAGTCGCCGAAGTAACGGGCGGGGAGACGCGGACGCCGTGATTCGGTCGCCCGCGTCTCCTGCCGCCGCCTGCGTGGAGAGCCCATCATGACGATCCCGTTCAAGCGTGCGCTGCAACTCGGCGCGGCCCTGGTCGCCCTCGCCGGCCCGGCGGTCGCCTCCAGCTCGCAGGTGCTCTGGTATTCCATCGTCACCGGCACGGGCGCGCCGGTCGGCTATGCCCGGGTCGAGTTCCACGATAGCGGAGAAGGCCAGGAGCGCGTCGAGTATCAGGAAACCACCCTGCGCGAGCAGGACGCGCGCCCGACCCGGGTCTCCGAGCGCACCACCATCCGCCAGGCCGCCGACGGCAGGACCCTTTCAATCGTCAGCGACACGCGGGTCGGCGCCAGCCTGACCCATGTCGAGGCCCGCCCCCGCGCCGGGGCCGTGGACATCACCCGCGAAAGCCCCGGCGGGCGCAGCGCGATCAGCGTCGCCGCCGGCCCGCAGGTGCAGTTCGACGGCGGCGAGAAGCTGATGGCCGCCTGGGATCCGCGGGTTACGCCGCGGCTGGAGTTCGACAGCTTCAACATCGAGTCCATGGCCGTCGAGCACGTGGTGCTGACGCCCCTGACCGGCTACGGCGACAACGCCGACGGACGCATCGAGGTGATGCGCGCCACCTACGACGGGCTCGAGCTGCGCGGCATCACGCGCATGACCCTGGGCGCCGACCGCGGCGTGCTGGCGGTGATCCAGCCGCTGTTCGGGACCACCATCACGGTGACGCCCGCCGACGAGGCCACGGCGCTGCAGCCGCGCGCGCCCTACAAGCTGATCACCACCCTGATGATGAAGTCGCCCTTCCGCATCCCGGCCACGGCGACCCAGGGCCACATCCGCTACCGTTTCGGCTTCCGCGACGGCATGGCGTTCAACCTGCCCCAGACTGGCGAGCAGCGGGTGACGCAGGTCGGCGGCGCGGCCGTGGTGGACATCTGCGACGGCTGCGGACCGGGCCTGGCCAGCGACCCCGCCGCCCTGGCGGATGCACGCCGGCCGACGGAATGGCTGCAGACCGGCGACCCGCGCATCAAGGCCATCGTCGCGCCCGTCGCCGCTCAGAACATTTCCGACGCGCGCAAGATGGAGATCCTTGCGCGCACGGCGCGGGGCTATCTGGGCGACATCGATTTCGCCGGCCACTTCTCGGCGTCAGAGACCCTGGACCGCCGCCGCGGCGACTGCACCGAGGCCGCCGTGCTGCTGGCGGCCTTCGGGCGCGCGGCCGGCATTCCGACGCGCACCGCCTCGGGCTTTGTCTATTCGCGCGAGCGCTATCACGGCGTCTCCAATGTCTTCATGCCGCACAGCTGGACGCTGGCCTATGTGGACGGCAAATGGCGCAGCTTCGACGCGGCCCTGCCCGAGTTCGACACCACCCACATCGCGGTGACCATCGGCGACGGCGACATGCGCTCGATGGCGGCCTCGGGCCAGCTCGCCTCCATCCTGCAGTGGCAGGCCATGGCGGAGGTGCGCTCGCGGCCGGTGCAGGGGCGCTGATCGAGGCGTCAGGGCGGGCGGTATTCACGGCGGTTGCTCGCGGGCGTGTTTTTGGGCGGTTTTCAGTGTCCGTTGATCCGGCTGCCGGATTCAATCGATATATTTTTCAACGTCTTGCATGACGTTCCCATCGCCTTCCGCATGGCTGCGAGCGGCTTCCCGATGGCTGTAATCGCCTTCGGAGTCGTCCTGATCGTGTTCCGGATCGTCGTATTTGCCGGGCGGGGCCTGGCGGGCGATCCGGGGCTTGACCCCGGGCGGATCAGCCCGGTGCAGCCTGGGCCGGCGAGACCGTCTTCACGGATGAGTCCGATAAGGCTGGACAACGCGTCGATGATTAGCTAATCATCTAATTATGAGCTCGATCTTCAAAGCCCTATCCGATCCGACCCGCCGGCGCGTGTTGCAATTGCTGCGCGCGGGCCCGCTGTCGGCCGGCGAGCTCTCGGCCCAGTTCGCCGTCTCCAAGCCCACCATGTCGGCCCACTTCAACGTGCTGCGCGAGGCCGACCTGGTGCACGCCGAGAAGACCGGCAAGTCGGTCATCTACCATCTGAAACTGTCGGTGCTCGAAGACGCCCTGCTGGGCTTCGCCGAGTCCTTCGGCCTGGGGGCGGACACGCCGCGCGCGCAACCGCCCTCCCCTCCCCAACTCAAATCCCGCACGGAGACGTCAGTATGATTTCGCGCAACCTCGGCTGGGGCCTGTTCACGGCCGCCCTCATCATCGCGGCCTCGGTGGCCATCGTGCTGCTCAGGCGCGCCGGCCTGGTCGACGGCGACGCCGGCATCCGCCTGTGCATGGCCATCTCGGGCGCCACCATGGTCTGGCTCGGCAACCAGACGCCGAAGAAGGCCAAGCCCGCCAATGCGCGCACCCTCGCCTACCGCCGTTTCAGCGGCTGGGCCATCGTGTTGGGGGGCCTGGGCAACATGCTCATCTGGACCTTCGCGCCGATGGATGTCGCGGCGCTCGGCTCCGTCGTTCCGCTCCTGATCGCGGTGGTCGCCATCATCGCCTACTGCCTGCGCGGCCGCGCCACGCCCAGCCCGACGGCCTAGTCAGCGCGCCGGCGCCCGTGCGCCCAGGCCTCCGCCGGGGACGCCAGCACCGCGCTGACGGGCCGGCGCGGCGACCAGGTCAGCGTCGGACCCTTGCCGAAGCGCAGCACCAGGTCAGGCCGGCGGCCGGGCAGCCCGACCAGTGAAGCCAGCTCGGGGCGGAAGCGGGCCACTTCGACCGGCTGGTTCACGAAGGCGCAACTCAGCCCCAGGGCGGTCACCTGCAGGGCGAAGCGCTGGGCGGCGCGGCCCGCCCGCATCCAGTGTTCGTGATCCGCCGTCTCGGCGACGAAGACCGCCACGCCCGCCGAGGAGTCGAGATGGCGGGCGTACTTGTCGCGCTCCGACTTCGCCGTGGTGAACAGGTCGAAGAGGATCGGACCCGCCCAGTCCGGCAGGGCGGGATTGGCGCTGGCGGCGCTGAACAGGCCATCGCCCTTCGCCGCCGCCTGGCGCGGACTGAAGCGCAGCCAGTGCTTCAGCTCCCGGACAAAGGCCCGGTCGTTCATCTGCACGTCGTTGCCCGCCACGATCAGGTCGCGCACCCGGTCGATGGCGGCGCGCTCGGTGAGCAGCACCACCTCGACGCCCGGAACGGCGGCGGCGCGGGCCAGTTGCTTCATCACCGCGGCGGAGAGCGGCTGGCCGTCGTATGCGGCGCGGGCGGACTGGCGCCGGGGGATGGACTCGAAGAGGGGCGACGGGGCGGGCTTTCCGGCGGCGTGAACGAAGCTGACCGCGCCGCTGGCGGCGTCGAAGGCGACCTCGCCCGGCCGGCCGCTCGCGGCGGCGGCGACGGCGAGGTTCTCGGCGGCGCAGCCCAGGCTGGCGAACAGGTGGTGGTCGTCGGGATCGACCACCGGCGTGCGCCGCGACAGGTCCGGGAGGATGTCGATCCGGCCGTCGCCGATGCTGAATTTCCAGGGCTGGGTGTTGTGGCCGTTGGCCGCCAGGGCGGCGTAGCGAACCCATTCGACCGGCGGCGCGCCGGCCGCCAGCGGCGCGCGCGAGGCCCGCGCGGCGGCGTCGTAGTTGGACATGGAGCCCATGCGCAGCGCTTCGGCCCCCGCGCCGGCCGCCGCCAGCGCGGCCCCGCCGATGAGGATCTGGCGCCGCCGCACGGCCCTAGCCGATCTTGACGCCCGGCGGCGGGACGCTGTCGGCCGGGACGAAGAAGTCAGGCAGCAGGGTCGCGTCGGGGTCCATCTTGTACTTGTCGAAATCGCGCTCGCCCTCGCCGTAGAGGAAGGTGTCGTCGATGACGAACTGGCCGGTGAATTCTCTGGAGTTCTTCAGGAAGATGGCGTGGGCCGCGTCAGCCATGATGTCGGTGGTGCGGCAGTGCTTCAGCCCCTCCGGCCCGGTGATGGCGAACTCCATGGCCGAGGTGGCGACGGCGGTGCGCGGCCACAAGCCGTTGCAGGCGATGCCGTCGGTGCGGAACTCCTCGGCCATGCCCAGCATGCACAGGCTCATGTTGTACTTCGCCATGGTGTAGGCGACGTGGCCCCCGAACCAGTGCGGCGACAGATCCAGCGGCGGCGACAGCGCCAGGATATGCGGATTGGCGGCCTTCTTCAGGTGCGGCACGCACAGCTTCGACACCAGGAAGGTGCCGCGCCCGTTCACCTGGTGCATCAGGTCGTAGCGTTTCATGTCGGTGAGCAGCGTCGGGGTCAGCGAGATGGCCGAGGCGTTGTTCACGCAGATGTCGATGCCGCCGAAGGTCTCCACCGCCCTGTCCACGGCCGCCTGCACCGAGGCCTCGTCGCGCACGTCGACGACCAGCGGCAAGGCCCTGCCCCCGGCCGCCTCGATGTCGGCGGCGGCGGTGTAGACGGTGCCCGGCAGCTTGGGATGCGCCTCGGCGGTCTTGGCCGCGATGACGATATTGGCCCCGTCCCGCGCGGCCCGCAACCCGATGGCCAGGCCGATGCCGCGCGAGGCGCCGGTGATGAAGAGGGTCTTGCCGTTGAGGGTCATGGACATCCCTTGGAATAGCGTATTCTGACCTTGCCCGGCGGTCGGACAGCCCTGTGTCAGGGCTCAGGCCGCTCCCAAGCTAAGCCAATAGGACACCCATGGCGATCACCCCACAGGATCTTGAGCAGCTTCAATTGTACGCTTCAGGCGTCATGGACCGCGCCGATCACCACGCAGGCAAGGTCAAGGGTGTTGCTCTTGCCCTACTGGGCGGGATCATCTGGCGCGCTGAGCCCAATTCAATTCGTCTCAGACAGCACTCTGGGAGCATGGCCAACATGCTGTGGGCGAGATTCGGCGGAAAGGACTTCGTGTTCGCCTATAACCATGCCGCGGAAACCATTGAGATTCGCGATCGAACTCAGACAGGGGCCGTCCTCTTTAGCTTTGACGACAGCGCATCATTGAGCACCGTCCACGCGGCGATTGGCGCCCTCTAACACCTACCCCGACAGCGACGGGTTGATCAGAAACTTTTCGCCGGTCGCCCGCTTCGAGTAGCGCGCGATGTGTTCGGGCTTGAGCACGTCGTGCAGCGAGATGGTCGCGGTGTAGTGGCTGGCGAAGATGGTGCGGATGTTGTCGACGACGTACTTGCGCATCCGCCCCGCCTCCTCCGGTCCGGCGGCCATCAGGTATGGCGTCAGCAGCCAGCCGCCCACGCCCCAGGCCATGCCGTAGCTGCGCGTCAGTTCGGTCGGGCCGGCGTCGAGCATGCCGTAGATGTAGACCTGCTTCTTCTGGGTCGAGCCGTAGATCGAGAAGCCCGGGGTGAGCGCGATGGCCGCCGCCTCCATGGCCTGCAGGATCTGGCTGGCCAGGCGCCCGCCGCCGATGGCGTCGAAGGCCAGGAACGCCTTGGTCTCCTTGATCGCGGCGGTCAGCTCGGCGACGAAATCCGCCGAGGTCGAGTCGACGACGTGCTTGGCGCCGATGCCCTTGAGGATCGCGGCCTGTTCGGCGCTGCGCACGATGTTGACCAGGGGCACGCTCTCCGCCTGGCAGAGCTTGACCAGCATCTGGCCGAGGTTCGACGCGGCGGCGGTGTGCACCAGCCCCTCATAGCCCTCCTTGCGCATGGTCCCGATCATGCCCAGCGTGGTGAGCGGATTGACGAAGCTGGAGGCGCCTTCCCAGGCCGCGACGCCGTCGGGCAGGACGATGCAGTCGCGCACCCGCGCCAGCTTGTACTGCGCATACATCTGGCCGCCGGCCAGGCAGACCGTCTTGCCGACCAGCGCCTGCGCCGCCTCGGCCGGGCCGGCGGCGATGACCACGCCCGCGCCCTCGTTGCCGACCGGCATGGGCTTGCCCTGGCGCGCCAGGGCCATGCGCTGCAGCCGCTCCGGGATCGGCGCGGAGGCGACGCCGTCCTTGAGGCTGAATTGCGAGGTGTCGGCCACGCCGATCAGCAGGCCCAGGTCGGAGGGATTGATCGGCGTCGCCTCGACGCGGATCAGCACCTGGTCGTCGACCGGCGCCGGCACGGGAACCGGCGCGAGCGACAGCTCCAGCCGGAAGCCATCGGTCACCGTCGAGAAGAGCTGCAGGCCGGAGGCGGGAAGCTGGGCGGTCATGGGGAGGTCCTGGCGCTGGGGGAGGATCGGCGTGGCACGCGGCACAGCTGGCGGTCGACGGATCGCCGTTCAGCTATCCTACCGTAGTGCTTCCACCGCCAAAGCAAAGTGGGGAACCTTCGGCGCCGGGGCCGTTACCGCAAGGCGCCTTCTGGGGACGGGCGCTGAACGCCGCCAGGTTGGCCGTCATGGTCGACGTCGACACCCCCCTTCCTCCCGCCGCGACGAACAGGACGGCGGTCAGGGCTTGGCTTTTCCGCCCGCCAGCGGCGCCGTTTCCGGGGCCGTGAGAAACACCGGCAGCACCGCCAGCGCCACCACCGCGATCATGGCGCCGGGGACCATCGGCCAGTGGGTCTTGTCCACCAGCACCTGCGCCAGCCAGGGCGTCAGGCCGCCGAAAATGGCCGTGGCCAGGGTGGCGCCGAAGGCCAGGCCGCTGAGCCGGCCCTCGCCCGGGAACTGCTCGGCGGTGGCCACGGCGCCCACCGCGCTGACCCCGCCGGCGACCCCGGCCAAGGCCACGGCGCCCAGCAAGGCGCTGGCGGTCGAGCCGCTGGACATCAGCCAGAACAGGGTGATCGGCAGCACCGCGCTGCCCAGGCCCAGCGCCACCAGCACCGGCTTGCGCCCCAGCCGGTCGGAGAGCGCCCCGACGAAGGGTGTGACCAGGATCACCACCACCGCCGCGACCGTCGACAGCCACAGCGACACGGTCTCGGTCATGGCGCCCGCGGAATTGAGGAAGGCCGGCACATAGGTGATGCCGACATAGTAGGTGATCGAGCCCAGGGCCGAGATGGCGAAGGCGCGGGCGATGCCGACGCGATGGTTGGTCAGGGAGTGATGCAGCGGCCGCTCGGGCGTGGTCCCCTCATCCTGCTGGCGCAGGAAGTCGGGCGATTCATGCATGGTGGTGCGCGCCGCCCAGACCGCCCCGGCCAGGGCGGCGCCGACCAGGAACGGGATGCGCCAGCCCCAGGCCCGCAGGTCGGCCTCGCCGAGCATATGCACTGTCAGGGCCGAGACCCCGACCGCCAGCAGGGCGCCGATCTCGCTGGCCGCCGACGCCAGGGACGCGATCAGCCCGCGTTTGTCCGACCGCGCGCCTTCCATCAGATAGGCCACCACGCCGGTGTACTCGCCGCCGACCGAGAACCCCATCACGCAGCGCAACAGCAGCAGGCCCCAGCCGGAGGCCGCGCCGATCTGGTCGTAGGTCGGCAACAGGGCCGTGGCGAACATGGCCAGGCTCATCACCGTCATGGACAGCAACATCATGCGGCGGCGCCCGAAGCGGTCGCCGATATGGCCGAAGACCATCGCGCCGATGGGGCGCAGCAGATAGGCCACCGCGAAGCCCAGCAGGGTGGTGACCAGCGACCCCTCGCCGCCACCGAAGAACACGCGCGACAGGACGGTGGCGAAGTAGAGGTAGAGGGTGAAGTCGTACCACTCGACGACGGTCGACAGCCCGGCGATGACCATCGACCGCCGCGAGATGCCGTGTCCGCCGCTATGCGTTTCGCTGAGGCTCACGCCGCACCCCTGGCCTGGAAGACGTCCGCGCCAGCCTAGTGCATTCGCCGCGCCAGCCTAGGCGCGCTTCGGCTTTTTCTTGGCGGCGTTCAGCTCGGCGGCGGCGCGGATCAGCGCCTTGAACGCCGCCTCGTCGATCTTGTCGCCCTTGCGGAAGTCGATGGCGCGGCGGGTCCCGCCGGTCAGGCTGGAATTGAACAGGCGCTTGGGGTCGGGCAGCGACGCGCCCTTGGCGAAGGTCGTCTTGACGTAGTCCTTGAAGGTCTCGGCGGTGCACAGGATGCCGGCCTGTTCGAAGACCGGCGTGCCGCGCCATTTCCAGGTTTCCTCCACGTCGGGCAGGGCCTCGTGGATCAGGGCGCGCAGGCGTGCCAGGGTCTCGCCGCGCCAGTCGCCGAGGGCCTGGATGCGCGCGTCGAGCAGCTGCGACGGCGTGGCGCCGGCGGGGTCGATGGTGTCGGGCAGGCGGTTCATGCGCACTCCTTGAAACAGGCGGCTTGGCCGGCGCGGCCAGGCGGATAGACTGACCCTCGATGGACGATCTGATGCGGTTTCCCAGCGCGGTGCGCCGCGACCCTCGCGTCGAGGCCTGGCTGGCCTTGACCGACCCCAACCGGGCGATGGTCGAGCCCTGGTTCGAGGTCATGCGCGGCTGCGGCGCGGACGTGCGCGAGGCGCTGATGGACGGCTGTCCGACCGCATGCGTGGGCGACGCGGCCTTCGGCTATGTGAACGCCTTCAGGGCGCACGCCGCGGTCGGCTTCTTCATGGGCGCCGCCCTGCCCGATCCGGCCGGCCTGCTGGAAGGCTCGGGCAAGCGCATGCGGCACGTGAAGCTGCGGCCGGGTCAAGCGGTCGATGCAGCGGCGCTGGGCGCGCTGATCGCGGCGGCCTACGCCGACATGCGGGCGCGGGCGGGCTGATCGGATCATAGCCGCATCCCCGGCAGGCGCGCGGCCTGGGCCAGCCAGTCGGCCATCTGCGCCGCGTCGAAGCCGTCCTCGCCGACATGGGCGTAGCGCACCTCCGCCCGCGTCGACCCGACCGGCGGCGGCGGATCCAGCCGGACGCCACGGAAGAAGGCCAGCTTCAGGTAGCGGTCGTAGGCATGGACGCTGAGGAACCAGCCCTGCTCGCCCGTGACGCCGTAGAAGGGCGAGTTCCACTTCACCGCCTTGCGCAGGCCCGGAACGGTCGCCTCCACAAGGGCGTCCAGGCGACGCGCGGCCTCGCCCTTCCACCCCTGCAGGCCCGCGATCCAGGCCTGCACCGGCGCGTCGCCCTCGCCCTTGGCGATGCGCGGGTTGCCGCCGGCCAGCAGGGTCGGCTTGTCGCTCATGCCCGGGCCGGGCGGCGCAGGCGGGCCGCATAGTGGACCACCAGCATGTAGAGGCCGCTGAGCAGCAGGAGGATCAGCGGGACCAAGGCGAACAGCCCCACCCAGAAGGGCGGCTGCCCCCGGATCATGTCCACGATGTAGGTCATGACGCCCAGGGTGAAGGCGATGGCGATCCAGCGGTGCGCGGTGCGAATCCAGGCGTGCATGGGCTCCTCCTCAATCCAGCTTGCCGAGGACGGCTTCGAGCTTGCCGAACATGCCGTTCCAGCCATGCACCGCCCCGCCCAGGGCCTGCTTCTGGTCGGGCCGGAAGCCGGACTGTTCCATGCGCAGGTGGGTGCCCGTCGCGGTCGGGGTCAGGGTGAAGGTGACGACGCTCTCGAGGTTGAAGGCCGCGTCGGCGTGCTCGAAATTCCAGGTGTAGGCCAGGCGCCGGTTGGGCTCGACGGCGAGGACTTCGCAGTCCAGCACCCCGCCCCAGTCGCCGGTCAGCTTGAAGCTGTGGCCAACCTGCGGCTTGAAGTCGTTCTTCATCAGCCATTCCTCCATCAGGTGCGGCTGGGTGAGCGCGCGCCAGAGCTTCTCCGGCGGGAACGGCATCTCGCGCTCGACGACGACGGAGCGCGTCTGGGCGGCGGTATCGGTCATTGGTCCATCCTTCTGAGGAGATCTTCGAGGTCGTCGAACCGGGCTTCCCAGAAGCCGGCCATGTCCCTGGTCCAGTCCATCAACGGGGCCAGGGCGCCGGGCTGGGCGCTGTAGTGAGTCTGGCGACCCTCTTCCCGGCCCCGCACCAGCCCGGCCAATTTCAGAACACCGAGGTGCTTGGAGACGGCCGGTTGCGAGACACCCGCCTGGGCCGTGAGCGCGCCCACCGTCTGCTCGCCGTCACGGCACAGGCGCTCGAACAGGGCGCGCCGGGTCGGATCGGCGAGGGTCTTGAACAGGACGTCGGGGGCGGTGGTCATTGGGATCGATAACCCGTTGGCTATTGATCCGACTTATAACCAGCGAGATATGAATGAGTCAAGCGGGCGATTTCACCCTTTTGGACGATGGCGGCGGGGCGGCCGCGCGGTATCCTCGCGCCCATCGCAGGAGCCCGGAACGGCCATGACTCTCCAGACCAGCACGCCCGTCACCTACGTCTACGTCACCGACCGCGAACGGGCGTTGACCTTCTATGGGGAGACGCTCGGCTTCACGAAGCTGCGTTCCAATCCGCATGGCGACTACCTCGACATGGGCAAGTCGCAGGTCCACGTCATGCTCATGGCCGACCACAAGCCGAGCCCGCACCCGGTGCTGGGCTGGATCGTCGAGGACATCGCCGCGGTCGCCACCGCGCTGAAGGCCAAGGGCGTGGCGCTGACCGTCTATGAAGGCTTCGGCCAGGATGCGCTGGGCGTCTGGACCGCGCCCGAGGGTTCGCCGAAGCTGGGCTGGCTCGCCGATCCCGACGGCAATGTGCTGATGCTTACGCAGATGTAGGAGACTCCGCGCGGTTGGGCTAACAACGTTACATGGCGGGGCGTCGTACCAGGAAGAGCCCACCCAGGGCGGGGGCGGCAAGCCAGCCGGAAACGGCGGTCAGCGGTTTCGGGCGCCTGGTGCAAGATCTGTCTGCCCGCAAGGTCGTGCAGTGGGGCATCGGCTACGTCGTGGTTGCCTTCGGGCTGCTGCAGGGCATCAGCTTCATCCGCGCCACCTTCGAACTGCCGCTCGCCATCGACCGCATCGCCCTGGCGCTCCTGGCCAGCGGCCTGCCCGTCACCCTGATCCTGGCCTGGCACCACGGCGACCTGGGTCGCCAGAAGGTCACCCGCCTCGAGGCCGGCCTGCTGGCCGCGGTCGCCGCCATCGGCATCGCCTTCGTCACGGTCGCCGCCGCCCCCTCCGCCGCCGAGCAGCGCATCGCGCGCGGCGAGGTCCCCCGCCTGGCCGTGCTCCGCTTCGACAACCTGGGCGCCACGCAGCCCTATTTCGCCGAGACGGTCGCCGACCAGCTGATCGCCTTCGTCTCGCGCATGAAGGGGATCGAGGTCGTGGCCCGCGCTTCCAGTTTCGCCCTGACCGGGCCCCGCGCCACGCCGGCGGAGGCCTCGAAGGAGCTCGGCGCCACGCTCGTCCTCGCCGGTTCCGTGCGGCGCGAGGAGGACCGGGTTCACGTCATCGCCCAGCTGGCCGAGGCCCCCGGCGGCAAGGAGGTCTGGACCCGCGAGTTCGAACGGCCGGTCGACGAGATCTATCTGCTGCAACGGGAGATCGCGGCCAAGGTGGCGCTGGCCGCGGGTCTGACCGCGCGCGCGCCGCCGGCCGACCGGGTCAATCCCGAGGCCTATGAACTGTACATGCAGGGCCGCGAAGCCGCTCAACCCAACGACCTCAACGGCTTCGAGAAGGCGGTCGATCTCTACCAGCAGGCCGTCGCCAAAGACCCCCGGTTCGCGCCGGCCTGGAGCGAGTTGGCGGACGCCCAGTACCAGGCGGTGTACCTGCACTGGGAAAGCGCCCCGGCGGGAACGGTGTTCACGGCCCAGTCCCTGGCCGGCGCTGCGCGCCGCCGACCGGGCCATCGCGCTCGATCCCCTCTCGCCGGACGGTTACCAGGTGAAGTCGCGCGCCCTGCGCGTCATCGGCCGCTGGCGCGAAGCGATCGAGGCGGCCGACGAAGCCGCCAAGCACGGCGGCGCCGTGGCGGTGACCTTCCGCACGCTCGGCTATTCCCGGCGCGCCATCGCCAGCGCGCGGCGGGCTGTCGACCGCAATCCGCTGGCGCCCATCGAATGGGCGGCGTTGGGCGGGAGTTGCCTGCGCGGCGGCGACGCCGCCTGCCAGCTCGAGGCGGCCGAACACCAGGCGCGGCTGCAGCCCTCGGTCGTTCCCATGACCCTGGCCGTGGCGCTACAGCGCAACGGGCGGACCGCCGAAGCCGTGAAGCTGATGCAGTCGCATCCGGACTACTGGGGGCCAAAGCCCGGCGGCGGCCTGGACTACAACATGAGGCTTCGCCGCGCCCTGTTCGGCGCGGGCCCGCCGCCGCCCCTTTCGGAGATCATCGCCCGCGTGAAGTCCGGCGACGACTACGTCGATACGGCGATCGGCAGCCTGATCGACCTGGGGCGCTACCAGGACGCCGCGACGCTGCTGCCCCTGTGGGGCCCCGCCAGCCGGACGGAGCTCTCCATCCTCTTCGACACCCGCCTCAAGGAGATGCGGAAGAGCCCGCAGTTCTGGGCGCTGATGCAGCGGGAGGGCATCCTGCAGTTCTGGCGCGAGAGCGGGAAGTGGCCGGACTTCTGCGAGCGCGAGCCGGTGTGCGACCGCTATCGCACGCCCGCGCCGCCGGCCGCCTGACGCGCCCGGAGCCCCCGCCTCACGCCACGCCCATCCCCGCCAGCATTTCGGCCAGTTGATCGAACTGTTCCGGCGCGGCGTCAACGGCGCCGCCGGCCGCGTCGAGGGCCGCCTTGCTCGGATAGGTCTCGCGGTAGACGACGCGGGTGCGGCCGTCCGTCTCCTCGAAGGTGACGGTGGTGATGGCGTCGTTGTCGTCCTCGTCGTTGGTCCAGACCAGGCGCACATTGGGGACCACCTCGAGGTACCGGCCGTAGAAGGCCCAGTCGGCGGAGGGGTCGCCGAACTTGACGCGGTACTTGCCGCCTTCGCGCACATCCATTTCGCAGCCGGCAAGCACCATGCCCATGGACCGGGGCGCCCACCAGCGCATGAACAGCTCGGGCGTCGTCCAGGCCTTCCAGACCACCCGCGCCGGGGCGTTGAAGGTCCGCGAGGCGACCACGTCGACGTCGGTGGGGCGCTCGATCAGGGTTTCACCGGACTTATCCAGCATTGTCATTCTCCTCCGCCATCATGTCCTCGATCACCTGATCGAGCGCGTTGAACCGCGCGTCCCAGAGACGCCGGTAGTTATCCATCCACGCCGCTGCTTCGGGCGCGCTCGATCCCAGCCGGCAGGTGCGCACCCGACCGACCTTTTCCGTCGTGACCAGCCCCGCCTGCTCCAGCACGCCGACGTGCTTCTTCATGCCCGTCAGGGTCATGCGGAAGGTCCCGGCCAGGTCGGTGATCGAGGCGTCAGCCCGGCCCAGTTGCTCCAGCACGCCCCGGCGCGTGGCGTCCGAGAGGGCGGCGAAGGCGGCGTCCAGGTGCGGGCTTTGATAGTGAACCATTTGGTTCAGTGTTAGCCTGAGGCGTAGCCGCTGGCAAGAGGGAAGCCTGTTCGGCGCGTGACGGACGCGCCCGCCTGCGGCAAACCAGGGGCATGACCCAGCCCGACGCCGTCTCCATCCGCCCCGCCGTCGCCGCCGACGAAGCCGCCCTGGGCCGTCTGGGCGCGGCGTTGGTGAAGCTGCACCACGACTTCGACCCCAGGCGGTTCGTCGCGCCGGGCCCAGACCCCGAGCGCGGGTACGGCCGCTTCCTGGCGGGCCTCTTGGATCGCATGGACTCCGTCGTGCTTGTCGCCGAGCAGGGCGGCCAGGTCGTTGGCTATTGCTACGCGGGAATGGAAGGCCGCGACTGGTTGTCCCTGCGCGGCCCGGCCGGGGTGATCTACGACATCCTGGTGGACCCGGCCGCCCGCGGCCACGGCGTCGGCCGCCGTCTGCTGGACGCCATGCTGCAGGCGCTGGCCGAGCGCGGCGCGCCGCAGTTCGTGCTGTTCACCGCCACCCAGAACGAGGCCGCCCAGCACCTGTTCGCCCAGGCCGGCTTCCGCTCGACGATGATCGAGATGACGCGGGACGCAGGAGCCTAGGCCCCTACTCCCACTCGATCGTGCCCGGGGGCTTCGACGTCACGTCGTAGACCACGCGGTTCACGCCGCGCACCTCGTTGACGATGCGCGTGGCGCAGCGGCCCAGCACCTCCCAGGGGAACTCGAAAAAGTCCGCCGTCATGCCGTCGACGGAGGTGACGGCGCGGAGCGCCAGAACGTTCTCGTAGGTCCGCGCGTCGCCCATGACGCCGACGGTCTTCACCGGCAGCAGCACGGCGAAGGCCTGCCAGATCTTGTCGTAGAGGCCGGCCTTGCGGATTTCGTCGAGGTAGATGGCGTCGGCCTTTTGCAGCACCGCCACCTTCTCGGGCGTGATCTCGCCGGGGATGCGGATGGCCAGGCCAGGGCCCGGGAATGGGTGGCGGCCGACGAAGGCTTCGGTCAGGCCCAACTCCTTGCCGAGCGCCCGGACCTCGTCCTTGAAGAGCTCGCGCAGGGGCTCGACCAGCTTCAGCTTCATGAAGTCGGGAAGCCCCCCCACGTTGTGGTGGCTCTTGATCACGTGGCTGGGCCCGCCGGTGGGCGAGACGCTCTCGATGACGTCGGGATAGAGGGTGCCCTGGGCCAGGAACTCGGCCCCCTCGATCTTGTTGGCCTCGCGGTCGAACACCTCGATGAACACCCGGCCGATGATCTTGCGCTTGGTCTCCGGGTCCGAAACGCCGGCCAGCTGGCCCAGGAAGTCGTCGGCCGCGTCCACGTGGATCAGCGGGATGTTGTAGTGGTCTCGGAACAGGCGCGTGACCTGCTCGCCCTCGTCCTGGCGCATCAGGCCGGTGTCGACGAAGACGCAGGTCAGCTGGTCGCCGATGGCCTCGTGGATCAGCACCGCGGCCACCGAGGAATCCACCCCGCCAGACAGGCCGCAGATCACCTTGCCCTTGCCCACCTGCTCGCGGATGCGCGCGATCTGCTCGTCCTTGTAGGCGGCCATGGACCAGTCGCCTTTGAGCCCCGCGATGCCCTTCAGGAAGTTGCGGTAGATCTGCGCGCCCTTGAGCGTGTGCACGACCTCCGGGTGGAACTGCACCCCGTAGAACTTGCGCTTCTCGTCGGCGATGGCGGCGAAGGGCGAGCCCGGCGAGGTGGCGATGACCTCGAAGCCCGGCGGCATGGCCGTGACCTTGTCGCCGTGGCTCATCCAGACCTGTTCGCCCGCGCCGCCCTCGCCGAGGCCGGCGAACAAGGGGCTGTCCTTCTCGACCACGATGTTGGCGCGGCCGAACTCGCGGTGGTGGCCGCTCTCGACCTTGCCGCCCAGCAGGTCGGCCATCAGCTGCTCGCCGTAGCAGACCGCCAGCACCGGCACGCCCAGTTCGAACACCCTGGTGCCGATGCGCGGGCTCGCCGCCTCGGTGACGCTGGAGGGCCCGCCCGACAGGATGATGGCCTTGGGGGCGAAGTCGTCGAGGATGGCCTCCGCCTTGTCGAAGGGATGGATCTCGCAATAGACGCCCGCCTCGCGCACCCGGCGCGCGATGAGCTGGGTCACCTGTGAGCCGAAGTCGATGATCAGGACGCGTTCGTGCAATCGGGAAGGATCGGGGGCGGTCATGCGGGTCTTTCGTACAGGGCGATGAAAAAGCCGTCGGTTCCGGCGGTCAGCGGGGAGAGCCGCAAACGGTGGCCATCGGCAAGGGCGGAGAGCCGCTCGAGGGCGGCAGGCGTGAGCGGCGCGCCGTAAAGGGCGTCGCGGATTCGGATTGGCCTGAAGTCGGGATGCGCGGTTTCGAAGGCGTCGGCGCTGGCCTGGTTCTCGCGGCTCAGCATGGAGCAGGTGACATAGGCGAGGCGTCCGCCCGGCGTCACCAGTTTGGCGGCGCGGTCGAGGATGGCGACCTGCAGCGTGTGGAGGCGCTCCACCTCCGCCTCCGTCAGCCGCCACGCGTCCTCGGGACGGCGCCGCCAGGTGCCCGAGCCGGAGCAGGGCGCATCGACCAGCACGAGGTCGCCCTGGCCCTCCAGGTCGTCCATGCCCTGTCCATCAGGCCCGATCAGGCGCAGCTCGGCGTTGAGGCCGGCGCGCTCCAGGCGGGGGCGGATGTTGTCGAGGCGCTTCTGCACCACGTCGCAGGCGATCACTCCCTTCCCCCTCAGGGGGGAAGGACCGGGGATGGGGGTCTGGCTCGCGCCATCGTCGTCAGGGGTCGGCGTCCGGTTTGACACCCCCACCCCTGCCCCTCCCCCCTCGAGGGGGAGGGAAGCAGCGGCGAGCACGAGCGTCTTTCCGCCGCCTCCGGCGCAATAGTCGACAACCGTCTCCCCGGGCCGGGCCCCGGCCAGGAACGCCACCAGTTGGCTGCCTTCGTCCTGGATCTCGATGCGGCCGTCGCGGAATGCGTCAAGCTTCTGCACGTTGGGCGGCGGCTCGGCCTTGAGGCGCAGACCGACGGCGGACCAGGGCGTGCGCTCAGGCTCCAGCCCAGCGGCGCGCAATTCGGCTTCCACCGCCTCAACGCTGGCCTTGGCCGTGTTCACCCGCAGGTCGATGGGCGCGCGTGGCGCCATCAGGGCCTCGGCCTCGGCGGCCCAGGCCTCGCCGAAGGTCTTCTTGAAGTCCTCGGTCACGAATTCCGGCAGCCCGGCCTTGGCCCAGGCCGGCGGCTCGCCCGGCTCGGCGGTGAGGCGTTTCAGTTCATTGGGCTTGAGCGGCGACGGGCCATAACCCTCGCCCGAGAACAGCGCCTCGATCTCGGCCAGCGGCAGGTCATCGATGAGCGCCAGCGAGCCGATCACCAGCGCCCGTCCGTCCTCGCGTCCCATGGCCCAGCCCAGCCGCGCCTTGCCGCGCAGGCAGCGATAGACCCGGTCGGCGATGGCGCGGCGGTCCTTGGAGCCGGCGAAGCGGTGCTCGCGTCCCCACGCCTTCAGCGCCTCTTCCGCCGGCGCGCGCCCGCCCGCAATGCGGTCGAGGACCTCGGCGGCGGCGGCTAGGCGGGCGGAAGGGGTCAACGGGTCTCCGTCAGATGAACAGGGCGGCGACGACCATGAGCAGGCCGATCAGGGAGGCGAACCAGACGAGGGTGCGGAACGGCGAGCCGTAGGCGTAAAGCGGGACGTACAGCGCGCGGGCCACCACATAGAGGTACGCGCCCCAGACCGTCCACTCGCGCCAACCGGTCAGGGAATCGATCAGAAGGACGGCGACCGCGAAGAACGGGAACGTCTCCATGTAGTTCTTGAAGCCCCGGTCAAGGCGCCCCGCCATCCCGGTGATCGGCATCGGCTCATCGCGAGGTCCGCGCGCCCATTTCAGGTCCTGTTGGCGGCGAGCGGCCACGGCCGCCCACAACAGGTGAACGATGCCCAGCAGCACCGCGAAGGCCAACAACCCTAGCTCGGGGTGTCCGCCGTAGGACGTCAAGCTCAAGAACGCCATGTCGTCTCTCCTCCCCTTCCCGCCCTAGCCGCGGGTCGGATAGTTGGGCGCCTCGCGGGTGATCATCACGTCGTGGACGTGGCTCTCACGCAGGCCGGCGCCGGTGATCCGGACGAACTTCGCACGCTTCTGGTACTCGGGAATGGTGGCCCCGCCGACGTAGCCCATGGCGGCGCGCAGCCCGCCGACGAGCTGGTGCAGGATGGCGCCGATCGGACCCTTGTAGGGCACCTGGCCCTCGATCCCCTCCGGCACCAGTTTCAGGGCGTCGGAGACTTCCTTCTGGAAGTAGCGGTCGGCCGAGCCCTGCGCCATCGCGCCCAGCGAGCCCATGCCGCGATACGACTTGTAGGAGCGGCCCTGGTAGAGGAACACCTCGCCCGGCGCCTCGTCCACGCCCGCGAACATCGAGCCGAGCATGGCCACGCCCGCCCCGGCCGCGATGGCCTTGGCCAGGTCGCCGGAGAACTTGATGCCGCCGTCGGCGATGACCGGCACGCCGTTCTTCTCGGCGGCGCGCACGGCTTCCATGATGGCGGTCAGTTGCGGCACGCCCACGCCCGCGACGATGCGGGTGGTGCAGATCGAGCCCGGGCCGATGCCGACCTTGATGGCGTCCGCCCCGGCGTCGATGAGCGACATCGCGCCTTCGTAGGTCGCCACGTTGCCGGCGATGATCTGGATGCGGTTGCCTTCGCGGCGCAGCCGCTTCACCGCCTCCGAAACCTGGATCGAGTGGCCGTGGGCGGTGTCGATGACAACGGCGTCGGCGCCCGCCTCGACCAGCGCCTGGGAGCGCTCGAAGCCGTTGTCGCCCACCGTCGAGGCCGCGCCGACGCGCAGGCGGCCCTGGTCGTCCTTGGCGGCGTTCGGATGGGCCTGGGCCTTCTCGATGTCCTTGACCGTGATCAGGCCAACGGCGCGGTAGTCGGCGTCGACGACGATGACGCGCTCGATCTTCTTCTCGCGCAGCAGGGTCAGCGCTTCCTTGCGGCCCACGCCCTCGCCGACGGTGACCAGGTTTTCGCGCGTCATCAGCGATCCGGCCTTCACCGACCCGTCGCTCTCGAAGCGCATGTCGCGGTTGGTCAGGATGCCGACCAGCTTGTTGGAACCCTGCTCGACCACCGGGAAGCCGCTGATCTTGCGGCGTTCGGTGATGGCGCGGACCTCGGCCAGGGTGGTGTCGGGATGGATGGTGACCGGGTTGATCACCATGCCGCTCTCATAGCGCTTCACGGAGCGGACCTGCTCGGCCTGCTCCTCGACGCTCATGTTGCGGTGAAGCACGCCCATGCCGCCGGACTGGGCCATGGCGATGGCCAGACGGCTCTCGGTCACGGTGTCCATCGCGGACGACACCAGGGGGATATTCAACTCGATTTCGCGGGTCAGGCGGGACTTGGTGTCCACCTGGGTCGGCATGACCTCAGAGGGGCCAGGTTCCAGCAAAACATCGTCGAAGGTGAGCCCTTCGCGAATCTCCATGAGACTCTCCGTTTTGCGGGCCGCGTATGACGGAAGACCCCGGAAAGGGCAAGGCCTCCGGCGAAAACGGAGGCGCAAATTCTGGAACGGCGCGCAGGTGTGGCTATGTGGGCGCTCCGCCCGCCCGCGGCTAGGGGGGCTGTTGCGGCGGGCTGCGGGGGAACCTCCGCCATGGTGAGCGGTTTCCGGGCTCTCACCAGGAGCCTGCCAATGTCCCCCCGCAAGATTTCCCTCTTCGCCGCCGCCGGCCTCGCCGCCCTCGCGCTGGCCGCCTGCAACAAGCCCGCTTCCACCGGCGCCGCGCCGGACCAGTCGAACGAGGCGGTGAACGCCGCCCAGGACGCCGCCTCCACGGCCACAGGCGCCGTGGCTGCCCCGGCCGGCGCCATGACCACCGACGGCTTCGTCACCAACGCCGGCGTGGCCGGGATGTACGAGATCGAGGCCGCCAAGGTGGCGCTGCAGCGTTCGAACAATCCGAAGATCAAGGAACTGGCGCAAAAGCTGATCGACGACCACACCAAGGCCGCCGCCGAACTGAAGACCATCGCCGCCGGCATTTCGGGCGTCATGGTTCCCGCCGAAATGGACGAGCGCCACAAGGGCCTGGTCGACAATCTGCGCGGCGCGACCAACGCCGATTTCGACAAGACCTACCTCGACCAGCAGAACGCCGCCCACCACGAGGCGGTCGACCTGTTCGGCGGCTATGCCGACCACGGCGACAACGCCGCGCTGAAGACGTTCGCCGCCAAGACCAGGCCGGCGCTGGAGATGCACCTGCAGATGGTCGAGGCGCTGCAGAAATAGGCGCTCCTATCGGCCCGTGACGCCGGGCGGTTCGCATGGCATTCAGCCCGCGAACCGCTCCGGAGCCGGGCCTTGGACCATACCCAGATCAGCAACGAAGTCGGCGGCTACCTGCTGGAGGCCTATTCCACCGGCGAGGTGATGCATGCGCCCGACTGCCTGAATGGCGCAGGCGCGGTGCTGGGATTCCTCGTCCAGATGCAGGCCCGCGCCCGGCTCAAGGCCGGCGAATACTCCGACATCAAGGACGCCCTGATGGTGGTCACCACCAAGGCGGGCGAGCGGCTCTATTTCGGCCAGGCCATCAACGACTGCCTGATCGGGGAGATTTCGGGGCTGGGCGTGTGGAACTACGCGGCCGGGGCGCTGGATGATCCCACCGCCGCCGAAGCCTTCGACCTGAACGGCCTGTTCGGCTACGTCGCCGGCACGGTGGGCGAGAAGTGGTTCGGCCAGCCGCGCGTCCCTGAAGGATTCACCCTGAACGAGCGGCCCGACGAGGCGGTGCGCAAGCACGCCAGGATCCTTTACGACCGCATGCGGTTCCACGGCGTCGACGCCAGGGAGCTGACCAAGATCTACGGCACGGCGGCGCACCAGCTGATCCGCGGCGCGGCGGGCGAGTTTCCCTGGAATCCCGATCCAGTCGTGCCCAAGCCGGCCGGCCTGACCATCTTCATGGAAGCCGCCGCCCCGATGTCGAAGCTGGACCCGCGGCCGCTGGGGATCGACCCGATTCTCTGAGCCGATCCCCGCCTGGCCCTAGATCCAGAGGAAGTCCGAGGCGTCCACCGCCGACTGCAGCACCCCGTCGAGCGTGATCACCGTGCCGTTGGCTAGGGTGATGGTCGCCCAGCCGTTGATGTCGTGGCCGATCGTGAGGTCGGAGAACTGGGTCGCCCCGGTTCCGACCAGGCGGATGTGGTCGACGCCGTTTTCGAAGTCGGTGACGTGGTCGGATCCCAGGTTGGTGTTGGCATTCCAGATGAACTGGTCGGCCCCGCCGTTGCCGGTGAGGGTGTCGTTGCCCGCGTCGCCGTAGAGCTTGTCGACGCCCAGCCCGCCCAACAGCGTGTCGGTCCCGGCCCCTCCCTGCAGCGTGTCGTTGCCGTCGCCGCCATCGATGGTGATGGAATTGACGCCTAGGTGGACCGGCGCGAACACGGTCAGCACGTTGGAGACGCCGTCGTATTCGATCGGCAGGTTGCCCGAGCCGTTGTCGATGAAATAGCCCGCCGCCAGGTTCTGGCTGATGACGCTCAGCGGCGCGTTGGGATCGTTGCCGAAATAGGCGACGTTGACCCCGTTCACCAGCACCACGGCGATGTCGACGAACTGATCGACCCACTCGGGATATTCGTCGGTGCCGAAGACGATGTTGAAGCTGATGCCGGTGATCGACGGGTCGGTGACGGTGAAGTCGAAGCTGATGCTGGTGGCGTCATAGGACTGGGTAGCGAAGATCGGGTTGATCACCGCATCCAGCGCCGGGTCGCCATTCATGCCGTTGTCGACGCCGAACCAGCCGACCGTGTTGCTGGTCCCCGGCATGGTTCCCGAGGTGATCAGCAGGCCGGCCCCGATGCCCAGGGGCGAGAGGCTGCCATCGTAGTAGCCGACCGAGCTCGGCCCTCCGACCACGACGACCGAATTGTAATCGATGGTCAGCCCGGGGGTCGCGGCCATGACGGCGTCGACGATGGTTGCCGTGGCGGACTGGTCGGCGACCACGATGGGCGGTGCCGGCATCTGCGTGGCGCCGGTGCTCAGGGCCTCCAGGTCAGCCGGGGCGAGTTGGGTTTCGGCGAGGGCGTTCACGGACTGCATGAGTCTGGCTCCGGGCTAATACAAGCCCAAGACGCCACCGCCGGACGGCAGCCTCAGTGATCCAGATCAAATTCTACTGAATGCCATTCACTTTCAGCCAGGGCGCGCATTTGCAAATGCCTGGCAAACGCATCACCGCCCCTTGAATCCCGTGGCGACCAGGTAGACCTCGGAACTGTCCACGCGGCTGGCCTTGGGCTTGACGTATTTCACGTCGGCGAAGTTGGCGCGCAGCAGCGACAGCACCTCGCCGGCCGATCCGCCCTGGAAGTTCTTGGTCACAAAGGCGCCGCCGGGTTTGAGGGTTCGCACGGCGAAGTCGGCCGCGATCTCGATCAGGGCAATGATCTTCAGGTGGTCGGTGGCGCGGTGGCCGACGGTGTTGTGCGCCATGTCGGAGAGCACCAGATCCGGCTCGCCGCCCAGCTCCGCGATCAGCCGGTCGTCGACTCCCGGCTCCGTGAAATCGGCCTGGATCAAGGTCGATCCGGGAATGGGTTCGATCTCGAGCAGGTCCACGCCGACCACGGCGCTGGCCCCGCGCTTGAGCGCCACCTGCACCCAGCCGCCCGGCGCCGCGCCCAGGTCGATGACCTTCGAGCCGCGCCGGATCAGGTGAAACTTGTCGTCGATCTCGCTCAGCTTGAAGGCGGCGCGCGACCGCCAGCCCTCGGCGCGGGCTTTTTCCGAATAGGGATCGGAGATCTGGCGCTTGATCCACTGCTGGGACGACATCGACTTGTCGCCGGCAGTCTTCATCTTCACGCCCTGCTTGCGCCCGGCCGGATCGCCGCCGGTCGGCAGCTTGACCATGCGCTTGCGGGGTTCTTCTTCGCTCATGGGGCGGGGTGTAGCACGCGCGGCGCCCAAATCGTCACCGCTGCGTCAGGCCGTCTTGAGGTCGGGAAGTCAGGCGTTCTCGGGCGTCGCTTCGAAGGCGGCGGCGATCAGGGTCAGGGCGGAGAACAGGGGACGCAGGAAACGGAACATGGGGACGGCCTTTCTACCCAACCCAGATAGGGAGCCCAGCGCTGCTGTGCAGGTTAATCTTGTGTCATTTCCCACGGTGTTGCAGCGCAGCAACTACGGCGGTGCGGCCCCGCCCCCGCCTGCGGCCGTGTCGCTGACGAGTTCGGGGAGGTTCGGCCCCGCCTTGCCGTCGGGGCCGCTTTGCAGCTTAACAGTTGGCCACGAGGCGTCGGCCATTCAGTCCGGCGCGTGGCGGGCCTGAGGGAGGTTCAGGAGACATGGCAAAGCCGCCGGGCGATAGACCGCCGCCGATCCTGCCCATCGACCAGGACCAGTGGCGCGAATGGCTGTCGGGCCGCCGGCCCGCGCCGATCGGCGTCGACGCCGAGATCCCCGGCTTCGAGGGCGTGCGCCTCACGGTGCGCGAGGCCGAAGATTCCCTGACCCAGGCCGCCGACCACCTGTCCCTGCCGCGGTCGCTGTTTTCCGATGGCTTCAACATCCTGGCAATCTCGGGCGGCGCGGCCGGTGGAGCCTTTGGAGCCGGGGTCCTGGCGGGGCTGACCCAGGCGGGCAAGCGGCCCGACTTCGCCATCGTCACCGGCGTCAGCACCGGCGCCCTCATCGCCCCCTTCGCCTTCCTCGGCCCGGACTGGGATGACCGCCTGACCGACGCCTACACCGGCGGGTACGCCGAGCGCGCCTTCGCCCTCACACGCCTTTCGCCGGCGTTCGGCGGCGGGCTGTTCCGGGCCGACGCCCTTGAGGTGCTGGTCAATCCGTTCGTCGACATGGCCCTGATCGAGGCGGTGGCGCGTGAGCATGCGCGGGGCCGGCGCCTGCTGGTGGCGACCACCAACCTCGACACCCAGCAGATCAGCATCTGGGACATGGGAGCCATCGCCTCGCGCGGCGGCGAGGCCGCGCTCAACCTGTCCCGCAACATCCTGATCGCCTCGGCGAGCATGCCCGGCATCTTCGCCCCCCGGCGCTTCGTCTTCGAGCACGAGGGCGTCACCTACGAGGAGATGCACGTGGATGGCGGGGTGGCCTCGCCGCTGTTCCTGATGCCCGCCGCCCTGCTGCGCTGGAAGGGACTGGGCCGGCGCATCCGGCACGGGCAAATCTATGTGATCGTCAACACCGTGCTGGAGGCCGCGCCGCAGACCACCGCGACCTCCATGCCGGCGATCCTGATCCGCAGCTTCGACACCCTGTTGCGCTATTCCTACCACCAGGCCCTGGCCATGGTGTCGACCTTCTGCGCCGCCCACGACCTGCCGCTCAACGTCGCGGCGATCCAGCCCACGGCGCAGAACTCGAACATGATGAACTTCGAGACCGGCCACATGCGCCGCACCTTCGCCGAAGCGGTGGCGCGGGCGCTCACGCCGGACCTGTGGGAGCATCCGACGGCGGCTGTGCCGTCCGATCCGTTTGCCTTCCTGAAGCTCTAGGCGGCCTTCAGACGAACGGTGGTCGGCGCGCCGTTCCGGAACGCGTTGGAATAGGGGCAGACCTGGTGGGCTTCGGCGACCAGGGCCTCGGCCTCGGGGCGGTCGACGCCCGGCAGCTCGGCCTCGATGTCGAAAATGAATTCAAACCCACCCGCGGTCCCGCGGCCGATGCCGGTGCGCACGGTCACCGACGGGTTCTCCAGCTTGATGTGCTTTTTGCCGGCCACGAAGTGCAGCGCGCTTTCGAAACAGGCGGCGTAGCCCAGGCTGACCAGCTGTTCGGGGTTGGTCCCCGCCCCGCCGGGCCCACCCATTTCGGTGGGCATCGAGAAGTCGGCCTTCACCTTGCCGTCCGAGGTCTCGCCGTGGCCGCCGGTGCGGCCGGCGCCGGTGACGGTGGCTTGCGCGGTGTAGAGAGGGGTCATTGGAGCTTTCTCCTGCGGGGTTCGCCCTCTATGTAGTCGCGCAATCCCCGAACCCGGAGCCCCCCGATGGCCGACGACCTCGAAAACACCCTGATCCTGACGCTCGACACCGGGCCCGTGACCATCCGCCTGCGCCCCGACCTGGCCCCCGGCCACGTGGAGCGGATCAAGGAGCTTGTGCGCGAGGGCTTCTACGACGGCGTGGTCTTCCACCGCGTCATCCCCGGCTTCATGGCCCAGGGCGGCGATCCGACCGGCACCGGCTACTCCGGCTCGTCCAAGCCGGACCTGAAGGCGGAGTTCTCCGACGAACCGCACGTGCGCGGCGTCTGTTCCATGGCCCGCTCAGGCAATCCCAACAGCGCCAACAGCCAGTTCTTCATCGTCTTCGACGACGCGACGTTCCTGGACAACCAGTACACCGTCTGGGGCGAGGTCATCGACGGCATGGACAACGTCGACGCCCTGCCCAAGGGCGAGCCGCCCGCCAGCCCCGGCAAGATCGTCACGGCGAAGGTGGCGGCGGACGCCTAGGCCCTACGGGCGCTGCGCCGCCTTCACCGCCGCCAGGTCCATCTTGTCGATCAGTTTGAACGAGTCCGCGACCAGCTGCGCCGCGGCCTCGAAGAAAGGCACCGGGATCCGCTCGGGGTCGTCGGTCGGCCGGTGGTAGTCGGGGTGGTCGTCGACGCTGAAGAACACGAAGGGCACGCCCGCCTTGTAGAAGGCGTCCTGGTCGGAGAGCTCGACCCAGTGGTTCTCTTCCGTGTCCTGGGGCGTGTCGCGGCCGAACAGCAGGTGCACCTTTGAGCCCTGGGCGGCGCGTTCGAGTACCGGGCGGAACACCGGGAACTGGTAGGTCCCGACCGCATACATCTCGCCCTTGTCCAGGCGGCTGATCATGTCGAGGTTCAGGTTGAAGACGATCTGCGACATCGGCACGGGCGGATTGGCCACAAAGGCCTCCGCGCCCTTCAGCCCCTCCTCCTCGCCGTCGAAGGCGACGAACAGCACCGAATAGCGCGGCGCGTGTCCACGCAGGCGGTGGGCCAGGTCGAGCATGCCGGCGACGCCCGAGGCGTTGTCGTCGGCGCCGTTGTAGATCTCGCCGTCGCGCACGCCGAGATGGTCGTAGTGGGCGCTGACCACGATGAACTGGTCCGGATGCACCCGGCCGCGCACCCACCCCATGACGTTGACGCCCTGCAACGGCGTATCGGGCGCCTTGCGCGTGGCGAAGTTGAAGCTCTGCAGCCAGCCGCCGGGCAGGCCCTGGACGCCCTCCTGCTTCAGGCGGTTCAGGATATAGGCCCGCGCCTTGATCGAGCCCTTGGTGTCGACCATGCGGCCCTGCATGTCGTCCGAGGCCAGGGCGCGCACGTCGTCCATCAACCGCCCGCCGCGGGGGCGGTCCGGTGAGAACTCGGGCATGGCGATGTGCATGCACCCTGCGGCCAGGGCGGAAAGACAGAGGGCCGCCGCGGCGGCCGCAACGCGAAGACGCATGGGGATCAGTCGCCGGCGAAGTAGGTGAAGGCCATGTTCTCGAAGCGCTTGTCGCCCACCGTCAGGGTCCCGTGCAGCACCACCGCGTTGCCGGCGGCGTCCTCGCGGGTGGCGGCCTGCAGGGCGGCCATGTCTAGCTGGCCATGGAAGGTCACCTTACCCAGCTTGGCCCCCTTGCCGACGAAGTCGATCTTGCCGTCGGGCGTGATGGCGTAGGCCGTCGGCAGGATGCGCTCGGAGCCCGTGTGGTACTCGGCCCCCAGCTCATTGGTCCCCATCGGGCTCGACATGTCGTCGAACTCGAGCATCACCGGGGCGTAGGTCGGGCTGTGCTTGCCGCCCTCCCAGTCCTTGAAGGCCTCCTCGTCGCCGATGGCGAAGTTGTTCAGCTGCCAGGTCCCGACCTTGGTGTCGGCGCTGGGCATGTAATAGCCGAACAGGCTGGCGCCGGCGGGATGGGCGAAACCGGTCGGCTCCGCCGGGCCCGCGGGCTGGCTGGCGCCAGGCGTTGCGGGCGAATCCCCCTTGGCCGGGGCCTTCGCGGGCGAGCAGGCGGCGAGCAGAATTGCGGCGGCGGCGATGAGCGTGGGCGAACGCATGGAAACAACCCCTCGTTTTCCTGAGGGGGAAAAGACCACGACAGCCGTTGTCAGTCCAATGTTAACCAGCTTGGAGCATGCAGAGACCGAGACCCCGTGTGCGGGGCCGGGAGCCTGAGCCCTATGCCCATGTCCGCCGAAGAGCTGGAGAAGCGTCTGCGCGACGCCTTTCCGGACGCGGATATCGATATCCAGGACCTCGCCGGCGACGGCGACCACTATCGCGCGAGGGTAGCCTCGTCCGCCTTCAAGGGCCTGCCCCGGGTTCGCCAGCACCAGCTCGTCTACGCCGCGCTGAAGGGCGGCATGGGCGGTGAACTGCACGCGCTGGCCCTCGAAACCACGCCGAAAGAGGAATAATCACCGTGCGCTATCGTCCCTTCGGAAGATCCGGTGTCGTGGTTTCCGCCGTCACCCTGGTGATCGGCGACGATCTGGCCCGCCGCGGCCAGGGCCGCTGCACCGAGATGATCAATTTCGCCCTCGACCAGGGGGTCAACTCCTTCCACATCGAGACCGCCCAGCCCGACGCCGCCATCTGCCTGGGCCAGGCCCTGTCGGTGATGGAGCGCCGGCTGGCCTTCGTTTCCATGCGCCTGGGACTGGGGCGCGGCCGCACCGGCCTGGTGCGCGACTTCTCGCCCGAGGCGCTCAGCCAGGCGATCGAACAGACCCTGCGCGTTTCCAACCTGGGCCATCTGGACCTCGTCGTGCTGGACGATCCGGGCGAGGAGGAGCTGCCCCAGAAGTCGCTGGCGGCATTGAAGTCGCTCCGTTCGGCCGGCCGCATCAACCTGCTGGGCGTCGCCGGCCACAACGACGCCATGGACGCCTATCTGTCGACCGGCGCCTTCGACGTACTGGCCACGCCCTACGGCATCACCTCCGGCTGGAAGGAGCGCAACCGCATGCGCGCCGCCGTCGAGCAGGACATGGCCATCCTGGCCTACGACTGGTTCCCCAACGACCTGAACACGCCCCAGAAGGCCGAGCACACCGCGCCCCAGAAGCGCGGCCTGTTCGGCAAGGTGTTCCAGGAACCCGATCCCTTCGAGGGCGTCGGCGGCTATTCCTTCCTGCACCGCACCGCCAACTGGACGGCCGAGGAAATCTGCCTCGCCTTCACCCTGACCGAGCCGGCCGTGTCCTCGGCCTGGCTGGAGGTCCGCGACGTCGAGCACCTTGAGCGCCTCACCGACGTGCCAGACCGCGACCTGCCGCCGGGCCTGGGCGCCCAGATCGAAATGGCGCGCTTCTCGGCCAAGGAAAAGAAGTCGGCCTAGGTCCGCGACGCTCGCGCGCCTTGACCCGCAAGGGGTTCGTCCCTAGCTCAGGGGCGTTCAAGGAGCCTTGCCGTGACCGAAGCCCCCGCCGCTGCCGACCCGATCCGCGACTTTATCGCCCAGTCGGTCGAACAGAACCCCGTCGTGCTGTTCATGAAGGGCACGCCGGACGCGCCGCGCTGTGGCTTCTCCTCGACGGTGGTGCAGATCCTTGATCATCTGGGCGTCGAGTTCGTTGGCGTCGACGTGCTGCAGGACGAAGCCCTGCGCGATGGCATCAAGGTGTTCAGCGACTGGCCGACGATTCCCCAGCTCTACGTGAAGGGCGAGTTCATCGGCGGCTGCGATATCCTGCGCGAGATGTTCCAGGCCGGCGAGCTGGCCCCGCTGATGGCGGAAAAGGGCGTGCTGGGCGCCGCGGCCTAGGCCCGCGCCAAAACCCCTGACGCGCGAGTTTTCGCACGCGCGCAACCAACAAACCTGCATTACAGTGTTCTCCCATGCCAGTCGGGGGAACACCCAAGCGCCGAGCCGCCGCCCCCCGGGCGCCCGCCCGCGCGCCTGAAGTTTCGCCGACGCCGGTCCAGCGCCGGCAACGCCGGTTTCGGATCACCGAGGCGGGGGTGGCGCTGATCGCTTTGCTCGTTTCGGGAAGCTCGTTCTTCATCAACGGGCTGGTTTTCCTGCGTGGCTCGGAAATGGTCGTCCTTCCGCCGACGGACTGGGTTCTCTATCGCGACGCAGGCCCTTACGGGTCCGACCTCTATCTGTCTCTCCCCGTCCAGATCGTGAACGCTGCCGGCGCGGACTTTGGCGATGTGGTCATTCGCGGCGAAGTTCAGATTTTCAGCGGTCGCAAGGCGCCGGGCGTGTTCCCCTACACCGGCCTGGTCGAGCCCGTTCCCACACCCCGCGTGGATGCAGGCATGGCCAATTGCCCCCAGGGCGCGCGTTGCATCGCCAACACGGGATTCTATGTGATCGAGCGACCGGCCAAGTTGCTCGACGTTCCGGGCGGCGGATCGCGGTCGGAATACCTGACGTTCCAGCTGTCGAGCGCCAACTGCCTCGGCTCAAAGGGCTATTGCGAACAATTCCAGTCTTTCGACACAGCGCTCGCCGCACTGCGCCAGGAGCCGAAGCCCGTCATACGGATCGTCATCCGTTTCCAGTTCGACGGGGATCACACCATCGAATGCCGCTTGAGCCCGAACGCTCGCGACCGTGGCCAGATATTCGATTACCTGCGGGACAAGGGCTGGGCGATGCAGCCTTGCATTCCTCTCAACGCGACGCAGCCCATGGGCCTGCCGCCGAGTCTGTCTCATTGAGTTCAACGCGTTTCGCAACACGGGGAGGGTTTGATGCGAGGCCTGGGATTGATCGTCACTCTAATTCTGGCCGCCGCCGCGGGAGCGGCCGCCATGTATTTCCTCAAGCCGGCGCCGCCGGCGGTTCACGAATTGCTGGGAGGACCCGGGAATGGCGTGGTCACCTGCCCCGGCAACGCGTCCTGTCCCAACGAGAACAAGGCGCTCGACGATCGGAGCTTCTACGGGATTGGCGCACCCGCCGACACCGTTGGTCCGAACAAGATCGAACTCTGTGACGGGACCGCCGCTGGACACTGCCCCGCGGGCTTCGTGGGGTATCTCGTCCCGCATATACAGCCGCCGCGTCCGCAGGACGACGGCTACATCCTCACGTGCAACCCCGGCAATTCGGCGTTCTGTAAGGACCACAACATCGCGGCGGTCTTCTGCATGAACCGCCAGACACCGAAGGCCCCGAAGACAAAGTGCGACGTCTTGCTCGGGTTCAAGGATCCCAACTATCAGCCGTAACAGCGAAAGGAGACCACCATGTCCAAGCGCCCACTCGCGATAACTATCGTGATCGCCGCCGCCCTGGCGATCTCCGGCTGCACCCTGTTCAAGCGCTGCCCCGGCAGCGCCTCCTGCCCGACCCAGCCCGGGGACCCGCACTTCGCGCAGGCCTCGGCGTCGGCGCCGGTTGAGCACGGGAAGTAACGGCTACGCCGGCCGGCCAGGGCGCCGCCGCGCCGCCCGGGGCCTTTCGGAGATGCCCGTCGCTCAATAGAATGGCGGCATGAGCGAACCCTCTTCGTCCGGCGCGGTGAAAGCCGCGCCGGACTCCTCTTCGGGCCGTGAGCGGCACAGGGCGCTACAGCCGCCGGCCGACCGGGAGGTCTTCGTGGTGCCGCTGGCCATCGCGGCCGCCGACATCGACGAGAACAACCACGTCAACAACGTGGTCTATGTGCGCTGGCTGCAGGACGTGGGCACGGCCCACTGGAACGCGCGCTTTGATGCAGACACCCGGGCGAAGTGGTCGTGGGTGTGCCTGCGCCACGAGATCGACTACCGCCGCGCGCTGGAGCTGGGCGACGCGGTGCAGGCCCGCACCTGGGTGGGCGTGCCGCAGGGCGCACGCTTCACCCGCTACGTCCTGATCGAAGGCCCGCACGGCATCGCCGCCCAGGGCGTCTCGGAATGGGTGCTGGTGGACTCCGCGACCATGCGGCCGGCGCGCGTCCCGCCCGAGATGATCAAGCCCTTCCTGCCCGCCGCCTAGCGCCGGATGCGCGAGTCCGCGACGCGGGGGTTGGCCACACGGATGTCGGTTCCCGGCCGCACGCCCAGTTCGCGCCAGCTCCAGTTCACCTCGACGATGCGGAACATGGCCTTGCAGTAGTCGGGGTGGATCCGCATCACCTTGACCGTCGGATGCCGGCGCGGGCCCTTCACGCGCAGGTCGAAGCTCTCCTTGTGGGTGCAGCCGCTGGATTGCACCCGTACGGTCAGGCCCGCCGCGTCGGTGCGCACGCCGTAGAGCGGCTCCAGGGTCGGGCGCGCGGCGGCGGGGAACGGCCCGGCCTGGACGGCCGAGGCGGCGAGCGTGAAGGCGGCGGTGAACATCAGCATCAGGCGGCGCAGCATGGTCTGTCTCCTTGGCCGCAAGCTGGCGCGGCGGCCCTGAACCCGCGCTGAACGGGCCCGTCACAAGGCCAAGCTTGCCAGCGGCGAGGAAAGCCGACGACTATCGGGCCTCACGGAGGGGTCGATGGTGATCAGGAACCTGGGTCTGGCGGCGGCCCTTGCGCTGCTCGCCGCCGCGCCGGCGGCCCACGCCGCCCTGCCCGCCGGCAAGCCCATCGTCATCCACCGCTTCGACGGCAAGGTGCTCAAGTTCGAGACCATCGACGCCGAGGCGCGCCGCCTGATGGCCGCCGGCCACGTCAACGGCCTGGCGATGGCCATCATCGACCGGGGCGAGGTCGTCTACGTCCAGACCTGGGGCTACGCCAACGTCGCGCAGAACCGCACGCTTAACAATCAGACCATCATGTACGGCGCTTCGCTGACCAAGTTCACCTTCGCCTACATGGTCATGCAGCTGGTCGACGAGGGGAAGCTGGACCTCGACCGGCCCATCAAGGACTACCTGCCCAAGCCACTGTACGAATACGAGGACTACGCCTCGCTGAAGGACGACCCGCGCTGGGAGAAGCTGACCGCGCGCATGCTGCTGACTCACTCGTCGGGCTTCATGAACTTCGGCTTCCTGGAGCCGGACGAGCAACTCCACTTCCACTTCGATCCCGGCGCCCGCTACTCCTATTCCGGCGACGGCATCATCCTGCTTCAACGCGTTCTCGAGTGGGGGCTGCACCTCGACGTCGAGGCCGAGATGAAGGCCCGCGTCTGGGACCGTTTCGGCATGGAGAACACCTCCCTGCACTGGCGGCCCGACTTCGCGCGCGACCTGGCTGACGGCTACGGCATCGACGGCGCCTTCCAGGCCCATGACGAGCGCGAACGGGTGCGCGCCGCGGGTTCGATGGACACCACCATCTCCGACTGGGCCGACTTCCTGGCCGGCTTCATGGGCGGCAATGGCCTGAAGCCGCGTAGCCACGCCGACATGCTGCGCCCGCAGCTGCCCATCACCACCCGGGCCCAGTTCCCCACCGCCGCCCAGGCGCCCGGCTTTGCCGACGTGGTCTCGCCGGAAATGCAGCGCATCGGGCTGTCGGCCGGACTGGGCGTGGTCACCTTCAAGAGCAAGTACGGCCCGGCCTTCTTCAAGGGCGGCCACGACGACGTCACCGCCAACCAGGCCGTGTGCGTGGAGCGCACCAGGCGCTGCGTGATCTACTTCTCCAACGACGTCCGCGCCGAGCGCATCTTCCAGCGCCTGACCGAGGCGACGGTCGGCGATCCGGGCTTCCCGTGGAGCTGGGAGAACTATGTCCCGTACGACCAGCCGGCGGCCTGATTTCTTCTCCCCTTGAGGGAGAAGACTATCCGCGCACGATCAGCGCACGGCGCTGGTCGTTCTTCGCGCGGCAAGATGAGGGGTCGCGCCGCGGTGTAACCCCCCCATCCTCCCACGCAAGAACGGCCCCGCTTGCGCAGGGCCGTGCGTGGGTTCCCGCCTTCCCCCTCAAGGGGGGAAGAAAAAAAAGGCCCCGGATCGCTCCGGGGCCTTTTGAATTCCGTGGCTTGGCCTTGGCTTACGAGGCGTAGAACTCGATGACCAGGTTCGGCTCCATCTTCACCGGATAGGGCACTTCGGCCAGGTCCGGGATGCGGACGTAGCGGACCGAGAAGCCGCGATCGCCCAGTTCAATGTAGTCGGGGATGTCGCGTTCGGCCGACTGCTGGGCTTCGAGCACCAGGGCCATGTTGCGCGAACGCTCCTTGACCTCGACGACGTCGCCCGGCTTGACCCGGTAGGAGCCGATGTTCACGCGCTTGCCGTTCACGGTCACGTGGCCGTGGTTGACGAACTGGCGGGCGGCCCAGACCGTGGGCACGAACTTGGCGCGGTACACCACCGCATCCAGGCGCGATTCCAGCAGGCCGATCAGGTTCTCGGAGGTGTTGCCCTTGCGGCGCGACGCCTCGTCGTAGGTGCGGCGGAACTGCTTTTCGGTGATGTTGCCGTAGTAGCCCTTCAGCTTCTGCTTGGCCTTCAGCTGGACGCCGAAGTCAGAGACCTTGGACTTGCGGCGCTGGCCGTGCTGGCCGGGGCCGTAGGAGCGCTGGTTGACGGGAGACTTGGGGCGGCCCCAGAGGTTCTCGCCCATCACGCGGTCGAGTTTATACTTGGCGCTATGGCGCTTAGACATCGTTCTCTCTTTTCGACGCGCCCCGGCGGCCCCCCGAATGGGGCCCACGATCTCAACGGCGGTATCGCGTCATCCGTAATGGATCACGCGCCCGGTGAGGGGCGCGCGAAGGGGCGGTGTATGACGGCGCAGGGCCGGTGAGTCAACCGCCGACGGGGCGGAAGCGCTGTTCCAGGAACCGGTTCCAGCCCTTCTGGGTGCGGCTCTCGACCGCAAAGCTGAAGCCGCCATCCGCCGGCCAGTAGATCATCCGGGCCAGGCCGGCGGGCATCTGCGCCTCGAAGGCCACCGCCTGGGGGTGGACATCCGAACCGTCCGCCAGCCGCCCCCGCGAGCGCTTGCCATCGTTGGTGAAGGAGAAACACGCCAGCGCCCCGTCCTCGCCGCGCCCGAACAGCGCGACCTCGCGATAGGTCTTGTCCGGCCCCATCTCCCAGGCCGCCTCCAACTTCACCCAGTCCTTGCCGAAGGCGGTGAAGTCGCGCGTGCAACGCATCTGCGCCGCGCCCACGGCATCGGGCGACCCGGCCGTCTCCCAGCGGCCCAGCAACGGTTTGAGCGGCCCCAGCAACCCCCTGCCCTTGCTCCAGGCCGAGGCGCTCACCGCTTGCGGATCCAATAGCGGTCCGCCAGCCAGTAGCCGCCGGCGATCACCGCGATGCCGATCACCGTCAGTAAGCCGCCGATCATCCCCCGACCGCCGTCCGGTACGCCGTTGACCATCCACCAGGCCACCACCGCGATCATGAAGCCCACCACCGGCACGACCGTGGCGGTGATAAACAGCACCTTGTTGCGGATGCCGCGCCGGGGGTCGCCGGGGTCGGGCTGGCCCATCAGCCAGCCTCCGCTGCACGCCAGCATGGAAAGCGAGCGTTCTCCGTCGAAGACATGGCCTGGATCATAGCTTCGTGGTCGAACCCGGGCAAAGCGCTCAGCCAGTCAACCGCTGCTTCTTCGCCGGTTGCGCCCTGCGGAAAAGCCAGAGCGTTCGGCTCCTTGCCGGCAACGAACCACCACAGGTCCGCGCCCCATGGCCCGGTGTCATTGGTTTCTATTACGACGGCGGCAAGGTCGGATCGGGTGATCACCTTTCGCTCACCATCTGGCGCTGTGACCGCGATCTCATCGTTGTCGACCGATACCTGCCAACGAGCTTCAGACATCGTCGGCTCGGCCGCCTTCGTCGATGCGGGCCGACCGACCTTGACGCTGAACAGTCTGGCCAGCCACCCGAACATCTTAGCGCTTCAGCCGCTTGGCGTGCCATTCCAGGTGGTCGTCGATGAAGGTCTGGATGAAGAAGTAGGAGTGGTCGTAGCCCTCCTGCATGCGCAGGGTCACCGGCTGGTCGATCCAGTCGCAGGCCTCGGCCAGCAGCTCGGGCTTCAGCTGTTCCTCCAGGAACGGATCGGCCGTGCCGACGTCGATCAGGATGTCGTCGAACTCGAACTCCTCGACCGTGCCGTGGCCGATCAGGGAGACGGCGTCGTGGTTCTCCCAGGTGGACTGGTCTTCGCCCAGGTAGGCGGTCATCGCCTTGATTCCCCAGGGGCAGCGCATCGACGAGGCGATGGGCGAGAAGGCCGTCATGCTCTCGAATCGCTTGGGATATTTCAGGCCGAGCGTCAGCGCCCCGTGCCCGCCCATGGAGTGACCGCTGATGCCGTAGCGGCTGGACGACGGCAGTTCGGCCTCGATCAGGTTGATCAGGTCGCGAACGACATAGCTCTCCATCTTGAACTGCCTGGCCCACGGCCCGTGGGTGGCGTCGAGGTAGAATCCCGCCCCCTGCCCCAGGTCGTAGGCCGGATCGTTGGGCGCCTCTTCGCCGCGCGGGCTGGTGTCGGGCGCGACCACGATCAGGCCCAGGCGCGCCGCGGCGGCGTAGGCGCCGGCCTTGGTGGTGAAGTTCTCTTCCGTGCAGGTCAGGCCCGACAGCCAGATCACCACCGGAAACGGCCCCTTGCCCGGCGGCGTGAAGGCCGTGAGCTGCATGGGCGTGCCGGTGGACTCGCTCTGGTGGCGAAGGAAGCGGAGCGTGCCGCCGTGGACCTTGTGGGTGGCGAGGGTTTCCATGGTCAGTAGACAATCACCGAGCGGATGCTCTCGCCGGCGTGCATCAGGTCGAACGCCTTGTTGATGTCTTCCAGGGGCATCTTGTGGGTGATCATCGGGTCGATCTCGATCTTGCCGTCCATGTACCAGTCGACGATCTTGGGCGTGTCGGTGCGCCCGCGCGCGCCGCCGAAGGCCGTGCCCTTCCAGACCCGGCCGGTGACCAGCTGGAACGGGCGGGTGGCGATCTCCTTGCCGGCCTCGGCCACGCCGATGATGATGCTCTCGCCCCAGCCGCGGTGGCAGGCCTCCAGCGCCTGGCGCATGACGTCGGTGTTGCCGGTGGCGTCGAAGGTGTAGTCGGCCCCGCCGTCGGTCAGGGCCACCAGGTGGGCGACGATGTCGCCGTCGATGGTCTTCGGGTTCACGAAGTGGGTCATGCCGAAGCGGCGGCCCCACTCCTCGCGCGCCGGGTTGATGTCGACGCCCACGATCATGCCCGCGCCCACCAGCTTCAGGCCCTGGATGACGTTCAGCCCGATGCCGCCCAGGCCGAAGACGACGCAGTTGGCGCCCGGCTCGACCTTGGCGGTGTTGACCACCGCGCCCACGCCGGTGGTCACGCCACAGCCGACGTAGCAGGCGGATTCGAACGGCGCGTCCTTGCGGATCTTCGCCAGGGCGATCTCGGGCAGGACGGTCAAGTTCGAGAAGGTCGAGCAGCCCATGTAATGGGCGATCAGCTGGCCCTTGTAGGAAAACCGGCTCGAGCCGTCCGGCATCACGCCCTTGCCCTGGGTCGCCCGGATGGCGGTGCACAGGTTGGTCTTGCGCGACAGGCACGACTTACATTGCCGGCATTCGGGCGTGTAGAGCGGGATGACGTGGTCGCCGACCTCAAGTCCGCTCACCCCGGCCCCCAGTTCGCGCACGATCCCCGCGCCCTCGTGGCCCAGGATCGAGGGGAAGATGCCCTCCGAGTCCAGCCCGTCCAGCGTGTAGGCGTCGGTGTGGCAGACGCCCGTGGCCTTGATCTCGACCAGCACCTCGCCGGCGCGCGGGCCTTCCAGGTCGACCTCGACGATCTCCAGCGGCTTCTTGGCCTCGAAAGCGACGGCGGCGCGGGTCTTCATGGTCTGGCTCCGGTTGGTGCTCAGCCTTTAACCGCGCCGCGCCGCTTCGTCATCCCTGCCGCGCGAAGTGATCGGCCAGCACCATGGCCACCACCTGGGTCACTTTCTCGCCGGTGGGGATGTGCAGGAATTCGTTGGGGCCGTGGGCGTTGGAGTGCGGACCCAGCACCCCGGTGATCAGGAACTGGGCCTTGGGGAACTTGTCGCCCAGCATGGTCATGAACGGGATGGTGCCGCCCTCGCCCATGTAAGCCGCCGGTTGGCCAAAGGCGGTCTGGGAGGCGCGCTGCACGGCCTCGGACAGCCACGGCGCCAGCGCCGGCGCGTTCCAGCCCGGCGACGACTGCTCGGCTTCGAAACTGACCTTGGCGTCGTAGGGCACATTGGTGGTCAGGGCCGTGGTCACGGCGGCCTGGGCCTTGGCGGCGTCGACGCCGGCGGGCAGGCGCAGGCTGATCTTCAGCGCGGTGAAGGGGCGCAGCACGTTTCCGGCGTTGGCGGTCGGGGTCAGGCCGTCGGCGCCCACCACCGACAGCTGCGGCCGCCAGGTGCGGTTCAGCACCAGCTCGCCCAGGTCCTGGGTGACCGGCTTGGTCGATCCGGCCCAGGGGAACTTGGAATAGACCTCGTCGCCGAGGATCTGCGCCACCGCCTTGGCCTGTTCGACGCGTTCGGCGGGGATATCGGCGTAGGCCTCCTTGATCAGGATCTCGCCGGTGGCCTCGTTCTCGATGCGCGACAGCAGCATGCGCGCGATGCGGAAGCTCGACGGCACCACGCCCGAGGCGTCGCCCGAGTGCACCCCCTCTTCCAGCACCTGCACCTTCAGCACGCCGCCCATCAGGCCGCGCAGCGAGGTGGTCAGCCAAAGCTGGTCGTAATTGCCGCAACCGGAATCCAGGCAAACCACCAGCGACGGCGTGCCGATGCGGTCCTTCAGGTGGTCGACGTAGGCCGGCAGGTCGTAGGAGCCGCTTTCCTCGCAGGCCTCGATCAGCACCACGCAACGCGAATGGGCCACGCCCTGGTCGGCCAGCGCCAGCACGGCGCACAGCGATCCATAGATGGCGTAGCCGTCGTCGGCGCCGCCGCGGCCGTACAGTTTGTCGTCCTTGATGACCGGGATCCACGGCCCCAGGCCCTCGTCCCAGCCGCTCATTTCCGGCTGCTTGTCGAGGTGACCGTAGAGCACCACGGTGTCCGAGCCCTTGCCCGGAACCTCGATGTAGATCAGCGGCGTGCGGCCCTCGAGGCGCACCACTTCCAGGGTCGCGCCAGGGACGCCTTCCAGCTTTCGCCGGGCCCAGCCGGCCATGTGCTCGACGGCCTTGTCCATGTAGCCGTGCTCGGCCCACATGGGATCGAAGTGCGGGCTCTTGTTGGGAATCTTCACGTACTCGACCAGCTCGGGAACGATCTCGTCGTTCCACATGGCGTGCACGAAAGCCTTGAGCTTGGCGGAGTCCATTCGATTGCCCCTCAAACGAAGGCGCCCTTTTAGGCCGCGTCGCGGGGGTTTCCAACCGCTGCAATATTACAAGCGATCCATGCGTGCGCGGCGTCCTCGATATGCGGGCCGGCGAAGGGCCTGCTCAGGTCTTCCCTGCCGACTTTTGCTGTTCCAGCAAGGCCGCCGCGCGCTTGGCCAGCACGCGGCCGCGGCCCTTCGACAGGGCCGTCACCACGCCTCGGAAAGTGCGCAGCTCCTGGTCGGTGAACCGCGCGCGGCCCAGGGCAATGCGCAGGTTGCGCTGCATCGAGGGCTTCTTCTCGGGCGGATGGAAGAAGCCCGCGTCGTCCAGCTCGGCCTCCAGCTGCTCGTACAGCCCGATCATGGCCTCGCCGGTCACCGGCGGGTCGATGTTGTGGTGGAAGGCCTCGCGCGGGGCGTCCAGCAGGCTGGTGCGCCACTCGTAGCAACAGACAGCCACCGTCTGGGCCAGGTTCAGCGACCTGAACCGTTCATCCACCGGCACGGTGATGATGCCGTGCGTGAGCGCGATGTCAGCCGTCTCCAGCCCGGCCCGCTCGGGCCCGAACATGATGGCGCACGCCAGCCCCTCGCCCGAGGCCTTGCGCAGCTCCGGCATGGCCTGGCGCGGGGTGAAGATGGGCAACTGCGTCTCGCGCGGCCGGGCGGTGGCGGCATAGATCAGCTGCAGGTCGGCCACCGCCTCGTCCACGGTCTTGCAGATGCGCGCGTTGTCCAGCGGCCAGTCGGCGCCGGAGGCAGACACCCACGCCTTCTCCTGCGGCCAGCCGTCCCGGGGCCGCACGATGCGCAGGTCGCTGAGCCCGAAATTGGCCATGGCCCGCGCCGCCGCGCCGATGTTCTCGGCCAGCTGGGGGTCCATGAGGATGACGGCGGGAGGCTTGGGGTCGGACATGTAATTCGGTGACAGTGTACTAATTCCGGTCCCCGCGGGATGCGGCGGCGGTGTCGGTGCCGGGAATTAGTACACTGTCACCGAATTACCCAGCCGCGGCGCCCAACGAATTTTTTCGGCTCCCCTGTCGATCCCGCCCTGCCCGGTTCGTCGTTGTTGCGAAACCAGCTTTCGGAACCCCGCCATGAACCCCACCATCACCGCCTTCAAGAAGTCCCCCGACGGGGGCCGCGGCCTGGCGCGCGACATGCGGGTGCGCTGGGCGTTGGAGGAGGTCGGCCAGCCCTACGACGTGAACCTCGTTCCCTGGGAGCATTTCAAGGACCCCGAGCACCTGGCCCGCCAGCCCTTCGGCCAGATCCCGACCTATGAGCAGGACGGCCTGACCCTGTTCGAGACCGGCTCGATCGTCCTGCACATCGCCGAGACCCATCCCGGCACGCTGCTGCCGACCGACCCCGACGGCCGGGCCCGCGCCATCACCTGGATGTTCGCCGCGGTCGGGACCATGGAACTGGTGGTCATCGAACGCGAGCAGTTCATCCTGTTCGAGAAGGACAAGCCCTGGTTCGACGACCGCAAGCCGATCGTCGACAAGAAGGTCCGCGACCGCCTGCAGCGGCTGTCCGACTACCTGGGCGGCGCCGAATGGCTGGACGGCGAATTCAGCGCCGGAGACCTGATGATGGTCGAGGTGCTCAAGCGTCCCGCCAGCGCCCTGCTGCTGCCCGACTACCCCAACCTCGCCGCCTACGTGGCCCGCGCCGAGGCGCGCCCCGCCTTCAAACGCGCCTTCGAGGCGCAGCACGCGGTCTTCGTCGCCGCCACAGCCCAGTAAGGAGCATTCCCCATGCGCAAGGTAATCGTCGGCGCCTTCGTCAGCCTGGACGGCGTCATGCAGGCCCCCGGCGGGCCGCAGGAAGACACCTCCGGCGGGTTCGAGCACGGCGGCTGGGTCGCGGGCTATTTCGACGAGACCATCGCCAAGTTCATGGACGAGGATTTCGCCAAGCCCTTCGACCTTCTGCTGGGCCGCCGGACCTACGACATCTTCAATGCCTACTGGCCGCCCGTGGGCGAGGACCCGTCGGCGCAGAACCATTCCATCGGCGCGGCCTTCAACGAGGCGGTCAAATACGTCGCCACCCACCACCCCGAGAGCCTGACCTGGAGCAACAGCGAGGGCCTGGGCGACGACGTGGCAGGCGCGGTGCGCAAGCTGAAGGCCGGCGAGGGCCCGCCGCTGCTGACCCAGGGCAGTTCCGAACTGCTGCACCAGCTGTTCGCCGCCGGCCTGGTGGATGAAATCCGCCTGCAGACCTTCCCGATCCTGCTGGGCAAGGGCAAGCGTCTCTTCGCCGACAACGCCGACGCGGCCGGCTTCCGCATCGAGAAATCCGCCATCACGCCCACCGGCGTCGTCATCGCCACCTACCAGCGCTCAGGCGAGGTGAAGACCGGCGATTTCACCTAGGAAGCGGCAGGCGGCGGACGGAAGGCCTATATCAGGCCCATGTCCGTCGCCTTCACCAAGGAATCCGATCTCGAGGCCACCGCCGCCGACCTGGTGGACCGCCCGATATCCGAGCACCCAAACCTCGTCACCCAGTCGGGTCTCGACGCCATCGAGGCGGCTTTGGCGCAGGCGCGCGAAGCCTATGCCTCCGCCCAGGCCGCGGGCGGGGTCGAGGCCGGGGACCGCACCGCCATGGCCCGCGCTACCCGTGACCTGCGCTTCTGGTCGCAGCGCCGCGCCTCGGCCCAGCTCACCGAACCGGAACCCGAGCCAGGCAAAGTGCTGTTCGGCTCAACGGTGGTCATCGACCGCGAGGACGGCCGCCGCCAGACCTTCCGCATCGTCGGCGAGGACGAGGCCGATCCGGCCAAGGGCTCGGTCAGCTACGTCTCGCCGCTCGCCCGCGCTCTGCTGGGCAAGCAGGTCGGAGACGAGGCGCGGGTCAACGACGCCGAGGTCGAGATCCTCGAGGTGTGCTGAACGGCGCGTTGACGCCTTGCCGGCCCTCTGCGCCCAATCCGGCGTTGGGGGAGTGAACATGTATCGAAGACTTGGACTAACGGCCGTGGTTCTGGCCTGCGCGGCGTTCGCCCGCCCACACCAGCCGCTGACTCCTGACCAGGCTAAGGCCTGGCTGCAGACGAACGCTCCGGGGTGGATATATATATGAAATCAGCGGCGAACGGCCTGATCGTATCGGTGAAAGGGGGCTCGCTCGACGACAGCGCCTATCCTCTCATCCACTACTGGTCGCGCGCCGATTTCCCGGATGGGGTGATCAGCACGATGACCCAGCTTGTCGAGATCGATTGTGAAGGGAGTCGATATCGCTATGTCAGCGGCACCGCCACCGACGACGACGGCACAACGGTCGAAACGCCCCCGACGCAATGGGCGGCCTCTGCCCCCGGCAATGTAAGAGGGGACTTTCACGCCTTGGCTTGTGAAGACGGAAAGAAGAACCACCGCTGAGCGCCGCACGTCTAGTCGCCCTTGCGCAACGCTGAGGTCCACTAGTTCCCCGCCAGTTCGGGTATCCGGTCCCGGCGCACCTGAGCATCCGCGAACAAACCCCGGAACGCCCGCGTCGCCATCAGTGAGCCCGCCTTGCGCACCCCGCGGGTGACCATACAGTCGTGGCTGGCCTCGATGACCACCGCCACGCCCCTGGCCTGCAGGTCGCGCTCCAGGGCATCGGCGATCTCGGCGGTCAGGCGCTCCTGTATCTGCAGGCGGCGGCCGAAGGCGTCCACCAGCCGCGCCAGCTTGGAGATGCCCACCACCCGGCCGTTGGGAAGGTAGGCGATGTGAACCACCCCGCGGATCGGGGCCAGGTGGTGTTCGCACACCGACTGCAGCGGGATGTCGCGCAGCACCACCGGCTCGTCGTAACCGCCGACCTCGTCGAAGGTGCGCGACAGGATGGCGGCCGGATCGTCGCCATAGCCGCCGAACCACTCCTCATAGGCCCGCACCACCCGCGCCGGCGTGTCCAGCAGCCCCTCGCGCCGCGGATCGTCGCCCAGCCAGCCGATCAATGTGCGCACCGCCGCCTCCGCCTCGGCGCGGCAGGGCCGGCGGAGCGGCGAGACCTCGATGGGCCCTTCGACGGACCGCAGCGTGCGGGGGTGGGCGTCATGCATGGCGAACTCCTTGTTGCAGGGAATTGGATGCCGGCGCTCACTGTCGGTTCCCGCCGGCGATCGGGAACCGCGGCGCGGCCGCGGCGTCAAACGTTGGCGGCCAAGGAGAGAGAGATCATGGGCGAGACCAGTGCGGCGACCGGCCCGGACTTCAGCCTGGGCCTGGCCATCTCCGAGGTCCCCGGCAAGGGCGTGCTGGCCGGCCGGGTCGGCGACGATCCCGTGCTGTTGCTGCGCCGCGCCGACGGCTGGTTCGCGGTCAGCGGACATTGCACCCACTACGGCGGGCCGCTCGCCGAAGGTCTCATTGAAGACGACACCGTGCGCTGCCCCTGGCACCACGCCTGTTTCGACCTGCGCAGCGGCGAGGCCCTGCGCGCGCCGGCCTTCGCGCCCCTGACCCGCTGGAAGGTCGAGATCGAGGATGACCGGGTTTTCGTGCGCGAACACGCGCCCGCGGCCACGCCGCGCCAGTCGCCGGCGTCCGACAAGGTCGAGCGCATCGTCATCGTCGGCGGCGGCGCGGCCGGGTTCTCGGCCGCCGAGATGCTGCGCCGGCGCGGCTACAAGGGCGAGCTGACGCTGCTCAGCGCCGACAACGCCCCGCCCTGCGACCGGCCCAACCTGTCCAAGGACTACCTGGCCGGGACTGCGCCGGAGGACTGGATCCCGCTCAAGCCCGACGGCTTCTATCCCAAGCATCGCATCGAGCTGCGCCTCAACGCCGAGGTCGCCGCCGTGGCGGTGAAAAGCCGCGAGGTCATCACCACGGCCGGCGAGCGGTTCGCCTGGGACCGCCTGCTGCTGGCCACGGGCGCCGAGCCCATCCGCCTGCCGGGCTTCGACCACCCCAATGTGCATACGCTACGCAGCCTGACCGACGCGCGCGCCCTGATCGCCGCAGCCGCCGGCGCCCGCACGGTGGCCGTCATCGGGGCCAGTTTCATCGGGCTGGAGGTCGCCGCCTCCCTGCGGGCGCGGGGCCTGACGGTGCACGTCATCGCCCCGGACGTCGTGCCGATGGAAAAGGTGCTGGGCCGCGAGCTGGGCATTGCCATCCGGGTGCTGCACGAGAACCATGGCGTGCGCTTCCATCTCGGCGAGACCGCGCGGGGCTACGACGGCGGCCATGTCGACCTGGCCTCGGGCAGCACGATCGCCGCCGACCTCGTGGTGCTGGGAGTCGGCGTGCGGCCGCGCACCGCGCTCGCCGAAGCCGCCGGCCTGACGGTGGACAAGGGCGTGGTGGTCGACCGCTTCCTGCGCACCAGCGCCGAGGGCGTCTACGCCGCCGGCGACATCGCCAAATATCCCGACCCACACACCGGCGAGCCGACCCGCGTCGAGCACTGGGTGCACGCCTGCCGTCAGGGCCAGGTGGCGGCGATGAACATGCTGGGAGATCCGACACCCTACGCCATGGCGCCCTTCTTCTGGAGCCACCACTACGACCTGTCGGTGAACTACGTGGGCCATGCGTCGAGCTTCGACGCCGCGCCAGTCGACGGATCGATCCACAAGGGCCACGCCACGATCAGCTTCCTCAAGGATGGCAAGCGTCTGGCCGCCGCCTCCCTGGGCCGAAACCTGCAGAACCTGGAGATCGAGCTGGAGTTGGAGCGGGCGTGAGGGGAACCTGCGCGCGGCTGCGGCATCCAATGGGCGAGCGAGGATGCCGCCGATGACCGCCCTGCCCCTGATCGACTGCGAGGCCCTGTCCGACCTGGAGCTCGCCGCCGCCATCCACCGCGGCGACAGCGCCGCCGCCACCCTGGTCGTGCGGCGCAACAACCAGCGTCTGTTCCGCGCCGCCTGGTCGGTCCTGCGCAATCGCGGCGAGGCGGAAGACGCCACCCAGGAGGCCTACGCCAGGGCCTTCGCCGGCATCGACGGTTTCGACGGGCGGGCCGCCCTGTCCACCTGGCTCACGCGCATCGTCATCAATGAGGCGCTGGGCCGGCGCCGGTCCGCCGAGCGCCGCCGCGCCCGCCTCAACCAGGAGTCCGTCGTCGCCATGGACGAATACCGCGAGAAGCTGATGCGCGGCTCGCACACCGCCGCGCCCGAGGCCGAACTGGCCCGCGCCCAGATCCGCGGGCTGATGGAGGCCGCGGTCGCCGAGCTGCCGGAGGACTTCCGCGTCGCCTTCGTACTGCGCGAGATCGAGGGGCTCAGCGTCGAAGAGGTCGCCGAGGCGCTGGATATCCCCGCCGCCACGGTGAAGACCCGCTGCCTGCGCGCCCGGCGGCGGCTGCAGGCGGCGCTCGATCCGGAGCTGAAGGGCGCGCTCAGCGGCGCCTTCCCCTTCGCCGGCGTCGACTGCGACGGCCTGACCGAACGGGTCATCGCGGCGTTCGAGGCTGTGCGCGCCTGATCGACACGGACCGCGTCCCCGGCCATGGGGAGCGCGTCCCCGAGGATGGCGACGGCGTTCGCGGCCATGCGCCGGTGTTTCCCAAGGCGTCCCTTCCGCCCCGGGCAGGCAGAGACGGCCCCGCGCGGCCTGTTCCCCCACTCTGTTCAAGCGCCGGAATGTCTGTTCTGGAGCCCGTTTTCGCCCTGTTATTTCACACCGCCCTTCCAGGCGCGTGGACCAGGTTTGACGCCGCCCCCCGGATCAACGGACCATAGGGGGAAGCGCGGCAACAACCCTTGTCTGGAAAGGGAAAAACCCCAGGACGGCAATCCCGCCAGGTCCCCGCAGCGGGGCCGGACCGGGCCTCGAAAGGAAGGTGAAACACGCAAATTGCCGCCGCCGCCTGTTCGCGGAACAGGAAAAACAGGCGCACGCCGAAAAACCGCCGACCGCTCAGTCTTCGTATTCGATGCGCAGCACGGCGCGCACGCCCTTGGGACGGCGCTCGTACTCGATCTTGCTGTTGAGGCTGGCGGCCATGGACTTGAGGATCTTGGCGCCCAGGCCGGTGCCCTTGGGCGGGCCGCCGTCCATGCCCACGCCGTCGTCCTCGACGATCAGGTGGGCATGGCCCTCGCCGTCGGAGAGCAGGCGCACGCGGATGGGGCCCGGCTTGCCGCCGTAGGCGTATTTCACCGCGTTGGTGATCAGCTCGGCGGCGATGACGCCCAGGGACACGGCCTGGTCGGTCTCGGCCTCCAATGGATCGGCCTTCAGCTCGATCAGCTTGTGGAAGCCAACCGGCAATGACTGGCGCAGCTCGTCGATGAGGCCCTGCAGGTAGTCGTCGAGCGCGACGATCCCGACCTGCTGGGAGGTGTAGAGCCGCCGGTGCACCTGGGCGACCGCCTCGATGCGGGCCTGGGCGGCGCGCAGGGCGTCGCGGGTGGTCTTGTCGCTGATGGCCTTGGACTGCAGGGAGATCATCGAGGAGACCAGCTGCAGCGAATTGCCGACCCGGTGGTTCACCTCGCGCAGCAGGGACTCGGCGCGGTCGCGGGCGACGGCGATCTCGTCGTTGGCGCGCAGCAACTCCTCGGTGCGCTCCAGCACGGTCTCTTCCAGGCCGCGGTTCATGCGGTCGAGTTCGGCGCGCGAGGCGGCGATGGCGGCGAGGTAGCGGTTGATCAGCACCAGCGACATCCCCGCCGCCAGCAGGATCAGCGACCCGGCCAGGCCGTTGACCCACACCGTGCGTTGCACCTCCAGCGCCTGGCGCTCGGTGCGTCGGTGCAGCCGGTCGGTCTCGGTCTTCTCGAGCTCGTTGAGGATGGCGCGGATCTTGGCGGTGACGCCGCGCTGGTCGGCTTCCTCGAGGAAGGCGCGGGCCTCGTCGGGCTTATGGGCGATGTAGAGGTCGAGCGCCTGGCGGATGGTGCCGAAGCGCTGGGCGAACATGGCGCGCAGGCGCATGACGCGCCGTTGCTGGTCGGGCGCGTTGCGGGTCTGGGCCTGCAGCTGGTCGAGCAGTCCGGGCGTGCGCTCCACCGCCTGGTCGTGGACGCTGAGGTAGGCGACCCGACCGGTGAGCAGGAAGCCGCGCTGGCCCGCTTCGGCCTCCAGCGCCGAAGCCAGCAGGTCGCGCACGTCGCCGCGCACCTCGTAGATGCGGTCGATCTGGGCATTGGTCTCCGACACCCGGTTGATCATCAGATAGGTCGTGACGTTGGTCGCCAGCAGCGCCAGGAAGGCCAGGATCAGAAGTCCCAGCACGGCGCGGCCCAGGGATGTGCGCAGCGGCCGATCGAACTGAGGCGAGGTCATATCCCCGGTCTTAGAGGGCGATCAGCCACGCTGAAAGGGGTTGGCGTTTTCGTGACCGCCATCGGCGCCCTTTGCCGAGCGGCCCGCAACGTCTATACGCGGCGCACCCGCGCTCCGGACCGGCCCTGTGCGCCCCCGCGACGCGCGACCAACGCACTCAGGAACCCATCCCGACATGGCCAAGATCAAAGTCGCCAACCCCGTCGTCGACATCGACGGCGACGAAATGACCCGCATCATCTGGAAGCTCATCAAGGACAAGCTGATCTTCCCGTATCTCGACCTCACGCTCGACTACTACGACCTGTCGATCGAGAATCGCGACGCGACCGAGGACAAGGTCACCGTCGACGCCGCCAATGCGATCAAGAAGCACGGCGTGGGCGTCAAGTGCGCCACCATCACCCCCGACGAAGCGCGGGTGAAGGAATTCAATCTCAAGAAGATGTGGAAGTCGCCCAACGGCACCATCCGCAACATCCTGGGCGGGGTGGTTTTCCGCGAGCCGATCATCTGCTCGAACGTTCCCCGGCTCATCCCCGGCTGGACCCAGCCCATCGTGGTCGGCCGCCACGCCTTTGCCGACCAGTACAAGGCGACCGACTTCACCGTGCCGGGCCCCGGCGTGCTGACCATGAAGTGGGTCGGCAAGGACGGCCAGGTCATCGAGCATGAGGTGTTCGACTATCCCTCGGCCGGCGTGGCCATGGGCATGTACAACCTCGATGACTCCATCACCGAGTTCGCCCGCGCCTCCTTCGCCTTCGGCCTGCAGCGCAAGTACCCGGTCTACCTGTCGACCAAGAACACCATCCTCAAGGCCTACGACGGGCGCTTCAAGGACATCTTCCAGGACGTCTTCGACAAGGAATTCGCGCCGCAGTTCAAGGCGCTGAACCTGACCTACGAGCACCGCCTCATCGACGACATGGTGGCCGCGGCCATCAAGTGGTCGGGCGGCTTCGTTTGGGCCTGCAAGAACTACGACGGCGACGTGCAGTCCGACGTGGTCGCCCAGGGCTTCGGCTCGCTGGGGCTGATGACCTCGGTGCTGATGACCCCGGACGGCAAGATCGTCGAATCCGAAGCCGCCCACGGCACGGTCACGCGCCACTTCCGCCAGCACCAGCGTGGCGAGCCGACCTCGACCAACTCGATCGCCTCGATCTACGCCTGGACGCGTGGCCTCAAGCACCGCGCCAAGCTGGACTCCAACGCCGAGTTGGCCAAGTTCGCCGACACGCTCGAGAAGGTCACCGTGGCCACCGTCGAAAGCGGTTTCATGACCAAGGACCTGGCGCTGCTGGTCGGCGACCAGCAGGCCTGGCTGACCACCGAGGGCTTCCTCGACAAGGTCTCCGAGAACCTCACCGCCGCCATGGCGTAGGTCCGTGGCCCAGTGCGAATGTAAGGGGCCCTGCCGGCGACGGCGGGGCCTTTTTCATGAGGCGGGCGAACCCGGTTCCCGCAACGCTTCGGCCGTGCGATCATTAACCCTGCCTGGGTCATTCGCGGAGCGCCTGTGGGTAATTTCCTGTCCAAGCTGCTGTCGGTGGTCATCGGGCTGGCGGTCATCTGGTTCGGCGTGTCGCCGTACTGGGCCTTCTTCGCCCTGCGGTCCGCCGCCCAGAGCAACGACACCGCCTCCGTGGTCGCACTGGTCGACTATCCCAAGGTCAAGGCCGGCTTGCGCGAGCAGATTGACCCCGGCCATCCCGCCGGCCCGGCGCCCAACATCTGGGAAGACCCGATCGGCGCGCTGCGCCGTTCGCTCGAGCCCATTCAGCCTTCGCCCACCGCAGACGCCTATCTGACGCCGCAGGCCCTGGCGGGCCTGACAATGGGACGCGGCCGCAACGCCAGCAAAGCCGCCTCGCCGAGCGACGGCCCCGACGACAATCGCGTCCTGGCTCGCCCCTACCCCGCCTACAGTTACTGGGGCCCCAGCACCGCGCGCCTGACCGTGCGCGACCCCGAGAGCGGCACAACCAACTTCACCTTTACTCGCAAGGGCGTGGACTGGAAGCTGACCTACGTCGGCTTGCCCGCCGCCAACGACGGCACGGTCGTGCCGCGCCCGGCGCCCGCGCCGGCGGCCAAGCGCTAGCCCGTCCGGATCGCGCCGGTCGCGGGTCCGCGGCCCCTCCCGTAACAATGTTCTTGATTCGTTCCTCCCGATGCGTAAGCTTCGGGGGACAAGGCGAGGAGTCTGTGATGGCCGACATGATCAGCTACGTGACTATTGGCGCGGACGACACCGACGCCGCCGCCAAGTTCTACGACGCCGCGTTGGGCGCGCTCGGCCACAAGCAGCTCTGGCGCAACGGCGCCTGGGTCGGTTACGGCCCCGACGCTGACCACTGCAAGGTGATGATCTGCGGCCCCGCCGACGGCCAGCCGGCGCGCCACGGCAACGGCATCATGGTCGGCCTGCACGCCGACAGCCACGCCCAGGTCGACGCCTTCCATGCCGCCGCCATGGCCAATGGCGGCAAGGATGAAGGTGCGCCGGGGCCCCGCCCCGACTACGGTGAGAACTATTATCTCGCCTACGTCCGCGACCCGACCGGCAACAAGCTGAGCGCCTTCTTCAAGGGGTAGAGGGATGGAGGTTGTCGAGATTCTCGGCGACCTGGAGCCGTGGCGCCGCAATGCGCGCATGACGCTCTGGGAAGAGCTGCGCCCCCGGCCCGATGCGCCCAGCCCGTGGCGGCGGAACGAAAGCCGCCTGCCGGTTGGAGTGGACTTCTACTGCGCCCATCCCAAGATCGCGGTCGTGTTGGACGACGGCGGCGAAGAGGACGCGGAGCGGGTCGCAAGGGCCAAGGCGCAAGGTTTCCGTGTGCTGCTCGCCCATCCGACCGAAGTCGTTTCGGCGGTGGGGCGTATCTGCCAGGCGCTGCGAAGGGCGTGCGATCTCGCTCCTGGCGCGGGTGGTTTCGAGGAATTTGAAATTGCTTTTGATAGCGAGCGGGCGCGCGCCGACCTGACAAGCCACACCGCCGGGAGCATATAACTGCGCACGCCCGGAGATTTCGATGCTCGAGCCCGCTACCACAGTCCTGATCCCCATCGACATGCAGCAGGCCTTTGACGGGCCGCCTTGGCCCCGTCGCTGGAACCAGGCCGTCGATTCCAACGGCCAGGCCCTGCTGGCGGCCTGGCGTCAGGCGGGGGCGCCGATCATCCATGTGCGGCATGACTCGGTGCAGGCCGGATCGACGCTGGCGGCGGACTTGCCGGGAAACGCCTTCCGGCCGGGCTTCGAGCCGCTGGCCGGCGAGCCGGTCGTGCCCAAGTCCGTCAACGCGGCCTTCATCGGCACCGACCTCGACCTGCGTCTGCGGCGCATGGGCGCGACACGCCTGGTCCTGTTCGGCATCTCGACCGACATGTGCGTTTCAACGTCCACTCGCGTGGCCTCGAACCTCGGCTGGAAAGTCACCCTGGTGGAGGACGCCTGCGACTGCTTCGACCTGCCCGATCCGCGCGGCGGGGTTATCAGGGCCGAGGACATCCATGCCGCCCACATCGCGACCCTGGGCGCGGAGTTCTGCGAGGTCACCCGCACCGCCGCCATGATTCAGGCCCTGTCCGGCCGCGCGGCGGCCTAGATCACCAGCGCCGAAGCCGCATCATGGTGGTGACCAGGAAGGTCGTCGACCATCCGATGAGGAGCAGCCCGTTGATGCCCTCAATGGCCCCGACCAGCTTCCAGTTGGGGTCCATCGCCGCGTCGCTGTAGCCGATCGCGCCATAGGTGATGGTCGAAAAGTAGACCGCCTCACGCAGGCTCTCGACCGCCCCGAGGCCCAGGTAGACCAGGCCGTAGAGCCAAATCTCGACGCCATGCAGGGCGAACAGCCCCAGCACCGCGATGATCACCAGCAGGCCCTTGTGCGGCAAGCGCCGCAGGCCCGGCGGCCTATGCCGGCTCACAGCGTCGTAAAGCCAGCGAAGACCGTGCAACCCGCCACCGTGGATCAACACGGTAGCCAACACCATGAGGGTGCTGATGGCGAGTTCGCGGCCCATCCTATCCGGCCAGGACGGCTTTCACCGCGTCCACGCCGGCCTGGGCCTTCGAGCCGTCCGGCGCCCCGCCCTGGGCGAAATCGGGCTTGCCGCCGGCGCCTTGGCCGCCCATGGCCAGCACAGCCGCGCGCGCCAGGTCCGCGGCGCTGAAGCGGCCGACCAGATCGGAAGTGACGGCGACGGTGATGGCCGCCTTGCCGTCAGTGACCCCGACCAGCGCCACGACGCCCGAACCGACCTGCTTCTTGAAGTCCTCGGTCACCGGACGCAGGCCCTTGCCGTCGACGCCATCCAGCACCCGGCCGATGAAGGCCACGCCGTTGATGTCTTCCGGACCAGCCGCCGCACCGCCCGAACCCCCGCCCAGGGCCAGTTGCGTCTTGGCGTCGGCCAGCGCCCTCTCCAGGGACTTGCGTTCGTTGATCAGCGCCTCGACGCGGGCGCCGACCTCGCCGACCTGCACCTTGAAGCGATCGGCCAGCTCGCGCGCCACGTTCGCCTGGTCCAGCAGGTAGCGACGCGCGGCCTCGCCGGTCAGGGCCTCGATGCGCCGGATGCCCGCGGCGATGCCGCCCTCGGACACGATCTTGAAAAGCGCGATGTCGCCTGTGCGCGCCACGTGGGTGCCGCCGCAGAGCTCCACCGAATAGGCGCCGTCGCCGCCGTCCAGCGGTTTGCCGAGCGTCAGCACGCGAACCTCGTCGCCGTATTTCTCGCCGAACAGCGCCATGGCGCCGGCCGCGATCGCTTCGTCGGCGGCCATCATCTTGGTGTCGGCCGGCAGGTTCTGGCGGATGACCGCGTTCACCTCGTCCTCGATTTTCGCAATCTGCTCCGGCGTCACGGGCTGGCCATGGCTGAAGTCGAAGCGGATGCGTTCGCCGTCGACCATCTGGCCCTTCTGGGTGACGTGCTCGCCCAGCACATGGCGCAGCGCCGTGTGCAGCAGGTGGGTGGCCGAGTGGTTGGCGCGCGTGGTCAGGCGCCGGTCCGCGTCGACCGAGAAACGCACCTTGTCGCCGATGCTCAGCGAGCCCAGTTCGATCTCCACGCGGTGCACGTGCAGGTCGCCGGCTTGCTTGGCGGTGTCGACCACGCGGCCGCGGCCGCCCGGCCATTCGACCTCGCCGCGGTCGCCCGCCTGGCCGCCGCTCTCCGCGTAGAAAGGCGTGCGGTCGGCCAGCACTTCTGCAGTCTGGCCGGCCTCGGCCTTGTCCACTGATTTCCCGTCCACCATCAGGGTCAGGACTTCGCCGTCGCCGTCAACGGCGTCGTAGCCGGTGAAGCGTGTCGGACCCAGCCGCTCGCGCGCCGTGAGCCATTCGGCCGCCGTCGCTTGGCCCGCGCCCGAGCCTAGGCCCTTGGTGGCGCGGTTGCGCTGCTCTTCCATGGCGACGTCATAGCCCGCGACGTCGACCGTCAGACCACGCCGGCGGGCCTCGTCCTGAGTGAGATCCAGGGGGAAGCCGTAGGTGTCGTAGAGCGTGAAGGCGGTGCGCCCGTTGATGGCGGCGCCTTCACTCAAGCCCTTCGCCGCGTCATCGAACAGCCGCATGCCGCGCCCGAGTGTCGAACGGAACCGCTCCTCTTCCTGGCGCAGCGTGTCGACGATCGAGGCCTGGGCGCGCTTCAACTCGGGATAGGCGCCGCCCATCTGGGCGGTGAGCGCCGGGACCAGACGGTGCATCAGCGGGTCCTGCGCGCCGAGCAGATAGGCGTGACGCATGGCGCGACGCATGATGCGTCGGAGCACATAGCCGCGGCCCTCGTTCGACGGCGTCACGCCATCGGCAATCAGGAACGACGAAGAGCGCAGGTGGTCGGCGATCACCCGGTGGCTGGGCGCATTTTCGCCCTCGGCCGCCACGCTGGTGGCTTCTTCGGAGGCCGCGATCAGAGCGCGGAAGAGGTCTGTGTCATAGTTCGACGTGACGCCCTGCATGACGGCGCCGACGCGCTCGAGCCCAGCGCCGGTGTCGATCGAGGGTTTGGGCAGGTTGACGCGCGTGCCGTCGGCCTGCTGCTCAAACTGCATGAACACCAGGTTCCAGATCTCGACCCAACGGTCTCCGTCCTGGTCGGGCGAGCCGGGAGGGCCGCCGGGGATCGTGTCGCCGTGGTCGTAGAAGATCTCGGTGCAGGGGCCGCAGGGACCGGTGTCGCCCATGGACCAGAAGTTGTCGCTTCCAGCGATGCGCTGGATCTTGGATTCCGGCAGGCCGGCGATCTTCTTCCACAGCTCGAAGGCCTCATCGTCGTCGATGTAGACCGTCGCCATCAGGCGCTCGGCGGGAATGCCGAACTCCTTGGTCACCAACGTCCAGGCGAACTCGATGGCCTCGGCCTTGAAGTAGTCGCCGAAGGAGAAGTTGCCCAGCATCTCGAAGAAGGTGTGGTGACGCGCGGTGTAGCCGACGTTGTCCAGGTCGTTGTGCTTGCCGCCCGCGCGCACGCACTTCTGCGAGGAGGTGGCGCGCGGGTTGGCGCGGGTTTCCTGGCCGGTGAAGACGTTCTTGAACGGCACCATGCCGGCATTGACGAACAGCAGGGTCGGGTCGTTCTGCGGCACCAGCGGCGCCGAGGGAACGATGTCGTGGCCGTTCTTGCCGAAGTAGTTGAGGAAGCCGGAGCGGATCTGGTTGAGCGTGGACATGGAGGCCTGGGCGCGGGGGAGGGTTTTGCGAAGCCGCCCATATAGAGGCGCGCACCCCATTCAGCCAAGGCTTTCGCCGCAGCGCAGCAACGCGCCTGCGGCGCACTGGTCCCGCTAGCGCTCGCGGGCCTTCCACGCAGCCAGGGCGATGGGGGTGCCGACCAGGAAGAGATGCGAGGCCATATCCAGTAGCTTGGTAGGGGTCATCTCCAGCGGATTGACTCCGGGCCGCGGCGCCGCCGACAGCGGCACGACGATGTAGTTCATGGTCAGGAAGATGGCGATTCCGTAGAGCGGACCGAACACCAGCGGCCATCGGGCCAGGATGGTGAGCTTGCGGCTGGCGAAGACATAGAGCGCCGCGGCGACCAGCAGGATACCGGTGTGCGACACCGCCCCCAGCAGCGCGCCGGGCACGCCGGAATCCTTGGCGGCCTCCTTGCCCAGCCATCCCGCCCCGATGGCGTGCCCGACCACCTCCCAGGAAATATTCCAGATCAGCATGGCGGCGACGAAATCGCCCACGGCCGCGAACAGCCCGCCGGCGAGGATGGCCTTGAGAGGGCTCCAGGGACTGTCGGTACGGCGCGTCTCGGACGGCATGGCGGCGGCGGTCATGACTCGAGCTCCCCAGCAGCGGTTCGAGCCCGGAGAATGTACGCCCAGGCGGGCGCCGCCCAGCACCCATGAGACGAGCAAACCGGATGCTGCGACGGCGAACCCCACGATGCCCGACACGCCCCTGCGACGGGCGGCTTGCGGCTAGCGAGGCCGGCGCTAACTCCGCACCACGAAAACGAACGAGGCGCCCGCTGGGAAACGGGCGCCTCGAAACCGTGAGCGGTCGGGACGACGCGGGGTCGGTCGGCGGGTCGCGCCGTTTTCCGCCCACGGAACCGTTGCGGACTATTCGTCCGGCGATCCGTTGTCCTCGACGTGGTCCTTCATGGGCGAGACCAGGAGCTCCTCGGCGATCCTGGCGGCATTCCCGCGCACCTTCTTCTCGATGTCGGCGGCGATGTCCGGGTTCTGCTTGAGGAACTCGCGAACATTCTCGCGGCCCTGGCCGATGCGCTGGCTGTCGTAGGAGAACCAGCTGCCTGACTTCTCGATGATGTTGGCCTTCACGCCCAGATCGATGATCTCGCCGATCTTGGAGATGCCCTCGCCGTACATGATGTCGAACTCGACCTCGCGGAACGGGGCCGCGACCTTGTTCTTGACCACCTTCACGCGGACGTTGTTGCCCACGATCTCGTCGCGCATCTTGATCGAGCCGGTGCGGCGGATATCGAGGCGCACGGAGGCATAGAACTTCAGCGCATTACCGCCGGTGGTCGTCTCCGGCGAGCCGTACATGACGCCGATCTTCATGCGGATCTGGTTGATGAAGATGACCAGGCACTTGGACTTGGAGATCGACCCGGTCAGCTTGCGCAGCGCCTGGCTCATCAGGCGGGCCTGCAGGCCCGGCAGGCTGTCGCCCATCTCGCCTTCGATTTCGGCGCGGGGGGTAAGCGCGGCGACGGAGTCGATGACGATCACATCGATGGCGTTGGAACGCACCAGGGTGTCGGTGATCTCCAGCGCCTGCTCGCCTGTGTCGGGCTGGGAGACCAGCAGATCATCCAGGTTCACGCCCAGCTTGCCGGCGTAGGTGGGATCCAGCGCGTGTTCAGCATCGATGAAGGCCGCGGTGCCGCCGGCCTTCTGCACTTCAGCGACCGTGTGCAGCGCCAGGGTCGTCTTGCCCGAGCTTTCCGGGCCGTAGATTTCGACCACCCGGCCGCGCGGCAGGCCGCCGATGCCCAGCGCCATGTCCAGTCCGAGCGAGCCGGTGGAGACGCTTTCGATCTCGACGACCTTGCCGCCGACGCCGAGCTTCATCACCGAGCCCTTGCCGAAGGCGCGGTCAATCTGGGCGAGCGCCGCCTCCAGAGCCTTGGATTTGTCCGAGTCCACTTTTTCCACGAGCTTCAATGCCGACGCCATTTGTGCCTCCCTATCGCACGATTCCGAAGCCGGAAGTGGTTTCCCTGAAAGGGCTGCTCCCGACCGACGCGGACAAATGATCATGCTTTGTTCTCGTTCGCAATATGTTCTTTTTCCCGATGCGACAGGATTGGTCGTAGGTCGCCAGCGAGCTCTGCCGTAACCTCGGCTGGCGGATCGGAGGGGACCTGAATGAGATCCTGGCTCAGCGCACCCATGGCGGCGGCCGCCGTCCTGCTCGGGGTAGCCCCGGCGACGGCGCTCGACGACGAGGTGAAGACCTTCACCACCGGGTTCGGAGACTGGATCGTCGGCTGCGACAATACCCGCTTCTGCACCGCGGTCGCGCTGTCGGCGGGCGACGAGCGCGGCTACGGCTCGCATCTGTTCCTGACCCGGGAGGCCGCCGCCAACGCCGCGCCGCATGTCGCCTTCGGCCTGGGCTACGCCGACGGGACCGACAAGGTCGGCGACAAAGTGACGGTCGACATCGCCGTCGATGGCCCCCACCCGGCGCATTTCCGCGCCGTCACCCGCAAACCCGACCAGTTCGACGCCGCGTTGGAGCTCGCACCGGCCGACGTGGCCGCGTTCCTGGCGGCGGCGAAGGACGGCGCGACCATCACCCTCAGCTATTCCGGCGGCCGTATCGGCGCCATTTCCTTGGACGGCTCGTCGGCGGCCATGCGCTGGATCGACGACCAGCAAAAGCGCGCCGGCGGCGTGACGGCGGTCGTCGCGCGCGGCCCGGCGCCGGCCGCGGCCGTGCCCGCGCCCCCCGCCCAGCCGGTGGTTCGCCTCGCGGCCCCCATCGCCCAGGGCGGCGTTCCGCACGTGCTGCCCGCTCCGCTCGCCCGCCGCGAGGACGTGCGCAAATGCGCCGAGGAGTACGACGCGGACGACCCGCACGGCCCCGGCGTCAATCGCCTGTCCGCAACCGAGTACCTGTGGCAGGTGCCCTGCGGCATTGGGGCCTACAACTTCACCACCCTGTTCATCATCGCCCGCAAGGATGGTTCTGGCGCGCGCAGCCCCGACTTCTGGCCAGGGCACCCCGAGTGGGCGGTCAACGGGCCTGACACGCTCATCAACGGCGCCTACGATCCCAAGAAGCGCGTCCTCGAGGCCTTCACCAAGGGTCGGGGCCTGGGCGACTGCGGCGACGAAGCGTCCTGGGCGTGGGACGGCAAGCGCTTCCGGCTGATCCATCATGCGGTGATGGAGGACTGCATGGGCGTGGTCTCGGACCATTGGATCCGCGTCTGGCGCGCCAGGGCGCTATAGGAGGCGTCATGAAGACCAACCCCGCAGCGACGCTGGCCGGCGCACTGACCCTGGCCCTGACGGCGGGGGCCGCGTTATCGGCGCCCAATCCCACCGGCTCCTTCAAGGACTGGCGCGCGGCCTGCGACAATGTCGGCGACTGCATGGCCGTGGGCTTCACCCAGGGTGAGTACGCCGTCGGCCCCTATGCGGTGGTGACCCAGCGCGGCGGGCCGGACGCCCCGCCGGGCGTGTCGATCGTGCTCACCTCCGCCGACGACGAGGCCGGGGAAGGCGCCGAGGTCACCCTGACGGTGAAGGGCGGGCTCCGGCCCTTCAGCTTTACCGGCCGGGCCGCGTCCGGCGCCGACGACGCATCCGCCCATCTCGACCTTGAAGGAACCGGCGCGACCGGTTTGATCGCCGCCATGGCCAACGGCGCGACCATCGACGTCACGGTGGATGGCAAGCCCTGGGGCGCCGTTTCGCTGTCGGGCAGCTCGGCGGCGCTGCGCTGGATCGACGACCGCCAGGGCCGCGCCGGCGGCGTCACCGCCCTCATCGCCAAGGGACCCCGGCCGGCCTCGGCCGTGCCCGCGGCCCGCCCGGTCCCGGTGGTCCTGCGCGCGGCGGCGGTGAGCCAGGACAACCTGCCGGCCGACTTCCCCGCCGCCCTGGAAGCGCGCGCCGACGTGAAGGCCTGCGCCGAGGAGCAAGCCGATCCCAACGGCGACTTTGGTTCAGCGACGGCCGAGGCGCGGCTGTCAGCCGACGAATACCTGTGGTCGGTCCCGTGCGGACGCGGGGCCTACAACTTCACCAGCTTCTACCTCATCGCCCACGCCGACGGCTCGGGGGCGCGCAGCCCCGGCATCGGAAAGGACGACACCGCGGTCAACGGGGGCTACGACGCGGAAGGGCGCCTGCTGGGCGCCTTCGACAAGGGCCGCGGCTTCGGCGACTGCGGCGAGGCGGACACCTGGGCGTGGGACGGCAGGCGCTTCCAGCTGATCCACCACGCCGAGATGGATGAGTGCCGGGCGGTTTCCTCAGGCGACTGGCTGGTCACCTGGCAAGCGGAGTTCCGCTAGAGCGGGGTGGAGGCGCGCGAGCCCGGCTCGCGGCCGTAACGCATCTCGTCGCCGGTCAGCACCCCGTCGCCATTCTTGTCGCGGCGATGGAAACGGTCGTCGGCGGCGCTCGCCAGTTCGTCGCCCGAGATCTCGCGGTCGCCGTTCTTGTCCATGCGATCCATGCGGTCGGCCAGGCGTTCGGGCATGGCTTCGATTTCGTCCAGCCCCAGCTTGCCGTCGTGGTTGGAATCGAAGCGGTCGAACATCGTCTTCTGCGCCGCCCTCGCCTCCTCCAGCGTGACCTTGCCATCGTGGTTGGCGTCCTGGCTGCGGCGCCCGGATTCGGCGGCCTCACCCTTGGGCGCACCCGGCTTCCCGCAGCCCGCCAGAGATACGACGGCCAAGGAGACGACGAGAAACGCGCGCAGCATGGGGGTTTCCTGAAAAGCCCGAGGTCCGCGGTTATACGGGGACGCCCGCGCCTTTCCGTCTGAAGAAACCGTCATGTTCCGGCGATGGACGCCGTCCATTCGTGCACCATGCGCTTCAGCACCTCCAGCGGCACCGCGCCTGACAGCAGCAAGGTGTCGTGGAAGCCCTTGATATCAAAGCGAGAACCCAGCTTCTGCTCAGCTTCGGTCCGCAGTCCGGCGATGACCGTCTGGCCCATCTTGTAGCTGCAGGCCTGGCCCGGATTGACGCAATAGCGGTCGATTTCCCGCTCGGCTGACCCGGCCGGCTCGGCGGCGTTGTCCATCATGAACTTGATGGCCTGCTCGCGGGTCCAGCGCTTGTGGTGCAGCCCCGTGTCGACGACCAGGCGCGTGGCGCGGAAAAGGTAGGATTGCAGATAGCCGATCTTGCCGATCTCGTAGTCGTCGTAGACGCCCAGGTCCGCGGCGACGCGCTCGGCGTACAGCCCCCAGCCCTCGGAATAGGCCGAGAAGCCCCCGCCCGAGCGGCGGTAGAGCGGCAGGGAGCCCGCCTCCTGCAGGATCGAGCCCTGGAAGTGGTGGCCCGGCATGCCCTCGTGGTAGCTCAGCGTCGGCAGGCCCCACTTGGGCCAGTCGGCCGTGTCCTTGAGGTTGATGTAGTAGGACCCCGGCCGCGACCCATCCAGCGAACCGCGCTGGTAGTAGCCGCCCGGCGCGCCGATCTCGATCGAGGGCGGCACGCGGCGGATTTCCAAGGGGGTCCTGGGCACCCTGGTGAACACCCGCGGCAGGCGCGCGGTGATGTCGCGGATGTGGTCGTTCAGCGAGGCGACCAGCTGCACCTTGGCCTCGTCGGTGTTGGCCCACAGGTACTTCGGATCCTCGCCGAAGGCCTTGACCCGCTCGCCCACCGACCCTTGCGTCAGGCCCTGGGCGCGCAGCAGCGGCTCCAGCTGACCCTGCAGGTCGCGCACCTGCTCCAGGCCGATGTTGTGGATCTCTTCGGCCGACGCATCGGTGGTGACGAAGTTCATCAGCGACTGGCGATAGGCCTCCTCGCCCTGGGGCAGCTTCCAGATGCCCGCATCGTTGTTGGCCTTGGCCCGCAGGCGGGTGAACAGCGCCGCCTGGCGCGCGGCGGCGGGGCGCACCGAGGCGTCGACGATGGCGGCGGCCTTGGCGCCGTAGCCCGTCGCCCCGGCGGCGGCCGCGCGGCGCTCGACCGAGGCGGCCAGGCCGGACTGGGAGCCGGGGGTGTCGGTCAGCGGCTTCAGCTGGCTGAGGATCTTGTCGATGATGAAGGCCGGGGGCAGCACGCCCTTGCCGGCGTCGATCTCGATGCGCTCGCTCTCCTGGTCCATCGCCTTGCCGAACTGGTTCAGCCGCGACAGGTAGGCGTCGGCGTCGGACGCCGACTTCACCGGATGCTGGGTGTCCAGCCAGTCGGGCAGCGACTGGTAGGCGCCGCCCTGCTGGCTGACGACATAGATGCCGAAGCCGGCGCCGTAGCCCAGCTTCAGCCGGTCCACGGACCGCTCGCCCTGGAAGACCGCCACGTCGTAGGTGACCTTCGAGGCCGGCGAGAGGGCGTCGCGGTTGATGGCCTTGATCTGCGCCAGCTTGCCCGGCGCTTCGGCGCGGCGGGCCTCGACGAACTCCTTGGAGCGGTCGTTGAGCTGCGAGCGCTGGGAGGCGCGCGGCCCGACGTCGACCCCCAGGCTGGTGGCGCTCTCGGGGCTGCGGTCGAGGTTCTCGACGAAATTGCCCATCATCAACCGGTCCAGCTTGGCGTCCTCGCCGGTCAGCTTGGGGTCGGGCTGCAGCATCGCCAGGGGGCTGGGCGCGGCGGCGCCCGCCTGGGCCCCCGATTGAGCCCACGACAGGGTGGGCGCGAGCGCGGCGGTGGCGGCGCCGGCGGCCAGCAGATGACGGCGGTTCAGCATGGGAGACCCCTCCAGACGAATGGCGTGCCGAACCCTATCCCCCGCGGGGGCGCGGGCAAGGGCGCACGGCGGGTTTTTCGACCAACGACCAGCCCCGCCCGCCGGACCGCGTCGGCGACGCGACCTGTTTTCCTGTTCCGCGAGCAAGGCGGCGCCGTCCGCATGGGTGTTTCTCTGCCTCCTCGATGACGGGCCGGCGGGTCGGATTGCGCCGCCGGCGGTGTGATCGAACCCGCGTGAACCCTTGCAGCGCAAGGATCGCAGCGGCCGACTCCGAAATTGTCCGTTGATCCGCGGGGCGGCGTCAAACGCCCTCCGCGGCGGCTCCGGAGTGAGGGGCGATAACAGGGCCGTAACAGGGCCCGAAAACAGGTGCGCCAGGGCCACGCGGGGCCGCCGAAACAGGCCCGGGAAGACCCGAATCCGCCCAGGGACGCCCCGCGGAGCGCTTCCGCATGGCCGCGAACGCGGTCGCCATCCTCGCAAACGCGTCCCGCATCCTCGGGGACGCCGCGCGCATCCTTGGGGACGCTCGGGGACGTTCTGGGGCGTTCTGGGACGTTCTGGCGCGCCTAGGCCGCCACCGACAGGGTCATGCCGGCCATGGGGGCGTCGAGGTGGATCTGGCTGTCCATGCGGGACATCGACTGGTTCAGTTGCTTCAGCGCCTCGTCGGCGTCGTCGAAGGCCTGATCGGTATCCTTGTCGCGCTTGCGGATGGCGGCCTGGCCCCGGGCGGTGTCGAGCAGCTTGCGCAACTCGTCGACCATGCCACGCACCTCCTTGAGGAATTCCAGCCCGTCCTCGCCGATCATCTTGCGCACCTCCCCCACCACCGCGTCGTAGCGGCCACGGCCGTCGAAGGCGTTCAGGGGGTCGAGGCCGGCCTCGGCCGCTGACGTGGAAGCGAGCTCGGGGGCGGCGGCCTCGGCGTTCTCATCGTCGGCGCCGTCAGCGGCGGGTTCGGCCTCGTCCGGCGCGTCGGCCTGGGCGGGCTGGGGCGCGATGGCGGCATCGACCGCGCCGCCGGCCGCACCCATCTCCTCGCCGCCGGCATCCTTGTAGGCCTGCACGGCGGCCTTCATTTCCTTGAAGGCCTCGGTGAGCGCCTTTGCCATCCCCTTGGGGTTCTGGGCGTAGAGCTTCTTCACGATCTTCAGCCACTCGCGCAGCTGCTGCAGCTTGGCGCGGGCCTGGGACTTGCGGCTGTCGCCCGCCTGGAACAGCGGGCTGGAACGGGCCTTGGCGGCGTCGCCCGCCACGGCGGCCTTGCGCGTCTGGGCGGCCTGCCTGAGTTCGTCGGGAGACAGGGCCGCGCGGGCGGGCGGCTTGCGCACGGCGGCGAGCGCGGCCGCGTTGACCGCGGCGGGGGGAATGGCCATGCGTCGAAGCCTTCTGCTTTCCGATGCCGGCGAAAGCTTAGCGATGGCGGCTTAACGAGGCGTGTGCGGGGCCTGCGTGGAAGTCTTGCGGGGCCCGCACAAGAAATTCTCCGCACGGCTTTTCTGTGTATCTGCAATCTACTTTTGCTGCGCATTCCTGCGCTCGCGTTTAATAATTGTATTTATTCCGGTCCCGGCATTTCTGTAACTATTTAGATTGCATTAACCCTGAGTTGACCCCCAACTGCAAAGCTTGTGGCCCCTCACCGTTCTGACGGGCGAATGCGCACTGGGGGGTGATCGCATGCCTGCTCCGACTCTGACCGGATTCGACGACAACACGTTCGCCGAGAACACCGTAAACAGCACGCCGCAGATCATCGATTCCGCCGTCGACTTCACGGACGCGGACGGTGACTTCAACGGCGGGACCCTGACCGTTTCGGGCCTGCTTTCAGTGGAGACCCTGTCGGTCAACAACGAGGGGAGCGGGGCCGGCCAGGTCGGTCTGTCGGGCGCCAATGTGAGCTACGGCGGCGTCGTCATTGGAACGCTGGCGGGCGGCGTCGGCGGAACCCTGACCATCACCTTCAACGCCAGCGCCTCCAGCGTGGCGGTCGACGCGCTGATCCAGAACCTGACCTACGCCAATTCGAGCGACGCGCCGACCGCCAGCCACGACCTGTCGATCAACGTCACGGACGCCGCGGGCAATTCCCTTGGAGGTTCAGGCGCCGGGGCCTTCGTCGAACAGACCGGCGCGGCCAACCCGTTCGACGGCTTGCCGGCCTCCCAGGTTGCGTTTGCCGACATGGACCACGACGGCGACCTCGACCTCTTCGTCGTCCAGTACCTGACCAGCCCTGGCCAGGTAACCCATGTTAGCTATTACGAGAACACCGGATCGGCGTCTGACCCGCACTATACCCCGGTCCAGGGAGCGCCCGGCGCTCCGCTGGCCGCCGGAACGTCGTTCGAGAGCTTCTTCTCGTTCGGTGACCTGGACAACGACGGCGACCTTGACCTGGTGGTCGGGGACCCCGGCTACATCGAGACCACGCCCGACTATTACCGGAATACAGGAACTGACGCGGAGCCGGTTTACGTCCGCATCGGCGACACGACAAACCCGTTCTACGGATTCCAGGCTGGCCAATGGGCAGCGCCCCAGTTTGTCGACATCGATGGAGACCATGACCTTGACATGGTGGCAGGCTGGTCCGGCGGCACACTTCAATTTTTCGAAAACACCGGGACCGTATCGGACCCGCATTTCGTCCTGCGCAGCGGAACGGCTGACCCGTTCAACGGAATTCACGTTGGAAACAACAGCACGCCGGCCTTCGCGGATGTGGATGGCGACGGCGACCTGGACGCCGCGGTGGGCGACCGCGAAGGGAGGGTTCACTACCTCGAAAACATCGGATCGGTTTCAGCCCCTGAGTTCGTCGAACGCACCGGCGCGGCCAACCCGTTCGGCGCCATCGACGTGGGCTTGCTCGCGACGCCCAGTTTCGCGGACGTCGATGGCGACGGCGACCCCGACCTGCTGGTTGGCAGCTTCGACTTCTACGTCGGCGCCAGCGAGGTCCACTACTACCTGAACACAGCCCCGCACGGTCAGACCGTCACCATCAACGTCACGCCCCAGAACGACGCGCCGACGGGCGTCGGGCTGCCGACCGACGTGACGGTCACCGAAGACGTGGCGTCCAATCTCAACCTGTCCGGCATCACCCTTGCGGATATCGACTCGACGGGCCTCTTCTTCGTCACCCTGTCGGTGTCCTCCGGGATTCTGACCGCCACCGGCATCGCCCCGTCCGCCATCGGCTTTTCGAACGGCTCGTCCTCCAGTACCGGTGGCGTCACGGTGAGCAACTCCGGCACCCGGGTCATCACCCTGATCGGCACGGTGGCCGACATCGACGCCTTCCTCAACACGCCGTCCAACATCAAATACACGAGCGCTCTCAACGTCAGCGGCGACGACGCCGCCATCCTGACGGTGACCGCCAACGACGGCACGGGCAGCGTGGTCGTGGGCGTGGTCAACATCGACATCACGCCCGTCAACGACGCGCCCACGCTGACCGGCCTGCCGACCGACGTCACCGTCACGGAGGACGTGGCGTCCAACCTCAACCTCTCGGCAGCGACCCTGGCGGATGTGGACAGCTTCGGCCCGATCACCGTGACCCTCAGCGCCTCCGCCGGGATCATGACCGCCGTCAGTGGCGGCAGCGTGACCGTCAATGGATCGGGAACGGGCAACCTCGTCCTGTTCGGGACGGCCGCCAACATCGACGCCTTCCTGAACGTCGCATCCAACATCAAGTACACCGGCGCGCTCAACGCCAACGGCGACAACGCCGCGGTCGTGACCATCACGGCCAGCGACGGCACGCCCGTGCTGCTCGGTTCGTTCAACGTGGACATTACGCCGGTGAACGACGCGCCCACCGCGACCGGCGTTCCCACCGACGTGACGGTGACCGAGGACGTGGCCTCGAACCTGAACCTGTCGGCCATCACCCTGACCGACATCGACTCCACCGGCTCGATCACCGTCACCCTGACCGCCTCGGCCGGGATCCTGACCGCGATCAGCAGCGGCGCGGGCGCGCTTCAGGCCGGCCGTTCGGACGGCGTGACCAGCAACACGGTCGGCAGCGTCACTGTCAGCAACTCCGGCACCGGCGCCATCACCCTGACGGGCACGGCCGCGGCCATCGACGCCTATCTGAACACCGCCTCCAACATCAAATACACCGGCGCGCTCAACGCCTTCGGCGACAACGCCGCGACCATCACCATCACCGCCAATGACGGCTCGGGGTCGGTCCAGCTGGGCGTGGTCAATGTCGACATCACCGGGGTGAATGACGCGCCCACCCTTACCGGGGTGGCGAGCTCGGTCACCTTCCTGGAAAACACCGTCAATGCGACGCCGCAGGTGATCGACGCCGACGTGACCTTCGTCGACGTGGACGGCGCCTTCGCGGGCGGCCACCTGACCGTCACGGGCCTGCTGGCCCAGGACTCCGTGTCCATCCGCAACCAGGGCAATGGTGCGGGCCAGGTCGGGCTGTCGGGCGCGAACATCAGTTACGGCGGCGTGGTGATCGGGACCCTGGTCGGCGGCGTCGGCGGAACCCTGACCATCACCTTCGGCGCCAACGCCACGTCCCAGGCGGTCGACGCGGTGATCCAGAACCTGACCTACGCCAACTCCAGCGACGATCCGACGACCGTGCGCAACCTGACCATCACGGCGACGGACGGAGGCGGGCTGTCCGCCGCCCCCGCGGTCGTGACCGTCAACGTCACGCCCGAAGCCGACGCTGTCACCATCAACGGGACGAACAAGAACGACACCCTGGTCGGCGGGGCCGGCGTGGATCTCATCTACGGCAAGGACGGGAACGACAATCTGTCCGGCGGCGGCGGAGACGACCGCCTCGACGGGGGCCTCGGAACGGACAAGCTGGATGGCGGCGTGGGCAACGACTTCCTCGACGGCGGCGGGGGGGATGACCGCATCGATGGCGGCGCGGGCAACGATACGCTGAAGGGCGGGACTGGAAACGACACGCTGATCGGCGGGGCCGGGAACGACACCATGGACGGGGGTTCGGGCAACGACATCTTCCTGTTCAATTCCAACCACTTCGGCGCCGACATCATCTCAGACTTCAACGACGGCAGCGACAAGATCCAGCTGACCGCGGCGACCGGCGTCACCAGCTTCAGCAACCTGGTGATCACCGCGATCGTCGGCGGCGGGGTGCTGGTGACCCTGCCGGATGGATCGACGATCGCGGTCTCCGGGCTGACGGTGGCGCACACCGACGCGAGCGACTTCATCTTCGGGGGGTGATCAGGCCGGGGCGGCTTCGCGCTTGTCCTCGGGCGGGGCCAGGACGACATTGATGCTGCCCGCGGCGCTGCCCTTCAGCAGGCCGCTGACGTCGGCGGACAGGTCCAGCCAGGTCGCCCAGTCGGCCCGCTCCAGGATGACCGGCTGGCGGTCATGGTAGTTGGCCTGGTCGGGGCCCGGCGCGCAGGTCAGCATGGTGAAACTCTCCAGCCGATCGCCGTCAATGGTGGCGGAGTCCCACAGGCCCGGGAACATCATCGGGCGGCCGTCGGCGCGGGTGAACAGCCACTTGGTCTTCTTGCCCTTCTCGCCGGTCCACTCGTAGTAGCCGTCGGCCGGGATCAGGCAGCGGCGGCGCTTGAAGGGATCGCGATAGCTGGCGGTGGTCGCCACCGTCTCCGCCCGCGCGTTGGTGCACAGGAAGCGCCGGTCGATGGCCTTGGAGAAGAACGGCACCAGGCCCCAGCGCGCCTGCACCGGCTCGACGCCGGCGGTCAGGTCGCCCGCGTCGACGGGGCGGAAGATCCAGGCGCGGTTGGTGGGACGGATGTCGGCGCGCGGCTCGATGTTGGGAATGCCGTTCGGAAACACCAGCGGCACGCGCAGCTCGCTGAAGTCGGTCAGGTAGTCGTCGAGCGTCGCCTTCTCGTACTTGTATCGATTGCACACGGCCCGAACCCTCCTGGTCGCGGACAGAATTGCAGACGCGCGCCGGATCGCAAACTTCGCTTCGCCGCCGAAATGAGCGTGTGTCCGCGTTTTCCCGCCGCTAGGATCAGCGCAAAGCGAAGGTCGGACCATGTTCAAATCCCTTGCCGTGCGCGTGCTGATCGCCCTGTTCCTGGGCCTGGGAATCGGAGCGGCGTGCGGGGCCATCGGCAATGAGCAACTGACCGCCGCGGCGGGCGTGGTCGAGGCCCTGGGCGGGCTTTGGCTGAACCTGCTGCGCATGACCATCGTGCCGCTGGTCTTCTGCCTGCTGGTCACCGGCGTGGTCTCCACCGCCGACGCCGCGGCGACCGGGCGGCTGGCGGCGCGGGCCATCGCGCTCTTCGCCGTCGGCATGCTGGTCGCGGCGATCTACGGCACGGTGATGACCCAGGGCGCGCTGGCGCTGTGGCCGGTCGATGCGGCCGGCGCCTCGGCCCTGCGCGCCGGGGCGGGCGTCGTGGACCTGCAGGCCGTGCCCGCCGCCGGCCTGGGGGACTTCCTGAAGTCGCTGGCGCCCAGCAATCCGATCCAGGCGGCGGCCGAGAGCGCCATGTTGCCGCTGGTGGTGTTCGCCATGTTCTTCGGCCTGGCCGCCACCCGCCTGACCCCGACGCGCCGGGCCGCCATCGTCGAGCTGTTCAGCGCCATCGCCGACACCATGATCGTCATCGTGCGCTGGGTGCTGTGGGCCGCGCCGCTGGGGGTGTTCGCGCTCAGCCTGGGCGTGGGCCTGCGCGCCGGCCTCGGCGCGGCCGGACCCATCGCCCAGTACGTCATCATCATCTCGGCGATCACCGCCAGCACGGTGGTGTGGCCCTACATCCTGGTGGCCTTCAAGCACGGCGTGACGGTGGGCGAGTTCGCCCGGGCGGTGGCGCCGGTGCAGGTGCTTGCCTTCTCGACCCAGTCGTCCCTGGCCTGCCTGCCGGCCATGGTCGAACGGGCCCAGGACGACCTGAAGATCCCGCCGCCGGTCACGGGCCTGGTCCTGCCCCTGGCGGTGGCGGTGTTCCGCCTCACCGGGCCGGTGGCCAACCTGGGCGTGGCCTTCTTCTGCGCCCACATCTTCGGCGTCCATCCCAGCCTGATGCAGATGACCGCGGCGGTGTTCGTGGCCTGGGCGATCAGCGTCGGCTCGGTGGGCCTGCCCGGCCAGGTCTCGTTCCTGGCCAGCATCGTGCCCATCTGCCTGACGCTCGGCGTGCCGATCGGGCTGCTGCCCATCCTGCTGGCGGTGGAGATCATCCCCGACATCTTCCGCACGGTCGGCAACGTGACGGCCGACCTGGGCTCGGTGGCGGTGCTGTACAAGCCGGGCGAAGGGGCCGAGGGCGAGGCGAAGCCGGCTTAGGGCTCCGAAAGCGTTTCGGGGACTGGCCACTTTTATCGCCAGCGCGGAGCGCGTCAGCGAAAAAGTGTCCTGTCCCCGACCGCGTAGCAGGAGCGCGCAGCGCTCAATAAGCCGGCAGACGATTTCAACCGCGAGCTGGCGCGGGCCTTATCGGGGACAGGACACTTTTTCCTCCGCTTCGCTGCGGAGAAAAGCGGCCAGTCCCCGATACGCGGTCAGGCCTGGCTGGCCACCCACGCGTCGATGCGGTTCTCCAGCACTTCCAGCGGCATGCCGCCAGCCAGCAGGGCCGCGTCGTGGAACTGGCGGATGTCGAACTTCGACCCCAGCTTGGCCTTGGCCTTGGCGCGGACGGCTTCCCATTTGGCGTGGCCGACCTTGTAGGACGACGCCTGGCCCGGCCAGACGCAGTAGCGCTCGACCTCGGTGGTGAGGTTGCTTTCCTCGTCGCCCAGGGTGTCGACCATGTACTTGATGGCCTGTTCGCGGCTCCAGCGCTTGGCGTGCAGGCCGGAGTCGACGACCAGGCGGGTGGCGCGGAACATCAGCGACTGCAGGTAGCCGAGACGGCCCCACGGATCGTTCTCATAGACGCCCATCTCGTCGGCCAGCTGCTCGGAATAGAGCGCCCAGCCTTCCGAGTAGGACGAGAAGCCGACGATGCGGCGCAGGATCGGAATCCCCTGCGCTTCCTGGCTGAGCGATATCTGCAGGTGGTGGCCCGGAATGCCCTCGTGATAGGTCAGGGTGGGCAGGGTCGGCTTGGGCCATTCCTTGGTGTTGCGCAGGTTGATGTAGTAGGCGCCCGGACGCGAGCCATCCAGTGCCGCGCCGTTGTAGTAGCCGCCCGGCGCGCCGGCCTCGATGGCGACGGGCACGCGGCGGATGTCCAGCTTGGCCTTCGGCAGCGTGCCGAAGTACTGCGGCAGGCGCGCCTGCATGGCGGCGACCTGGGCGTTCAGGTCCTTGAGCAGCTGCTCCTTGCCGGCGTCGGTGTTGGGATAGATGAACTCCGGCTTCTGCATGGCGGCGCTGATGCGCTGGCCGACCGTGCCCTGGGTCATGCCGTTGGCCTTCAGGATGGCGTCGGCGCGGGCCGAGATTTCCGCCACCTGCTGCAGACCCATCTGGTGGATCTCGTCGGGCGTCATGTTCGTCGTGGTCGAGTACTTGGCGCCCCAGCGGTAGTACTCGTCGCCCATCGGCAGGCGCCACACGCCCGCGTCATGGGTGGCGTTCGCCTGCCAGCCGGTGAGTAGCGCGATCTGGCGGTCCAGCGCCGGGAACACCTTGGAGTCGACGATGGCGGAGGCGCGGCCCTGCCAGTCGCCGGCGATGTTCTTTTCCTTGGTGCGGCGCGTGACCGAGGCGACCAGGGTGGTCTGGGCCGTCGGCGTCGAGCGCAGGGCGTGCATCTGGGTGAGCGCGGTCTTCAGGATGAAGTCGGGCGGAATGACGCCCTTGGCGCCGTCGGCGCGCGCGTTCTCGGTTTCCTGGTCCAGGGCGGTGGCGAAGGCCTCGAGGCGCGAGACATAGGCCTCGGCGTCGTCGGCGGTGGCGATCTGGTGCTGGCTGTCGAGGAAGTCGGGCGTGCCCTGGTAGGAGCCGGTCAGCTGGCTGATGCGGTAGGGGGCGGGGTAGCCGGAGGTGCCGTAGCCGAACTTCTTGGCGCCCAGGCCCATCTCGCCCTGATAGCGGACGGTGTCGTAGTTCACGATGTCCATGCCGCTCAGCTTGGAGCGGTCGATGGCGGCCATATCGGCGGCGTAGCCTTCCTGGCGGGCGTAGCCGCGCGCCTCGGCGGCCATGGAGCGGTCGTCGAGCTTGGCGTTGGAGCCGGGGACCACGACCATGCCGATGGCGGTCTGGAATTCGGGGCTCTCGGCCAGTTCGGTCTTGAAGATGCGGTCGAAGATGGCGTTCAGCTTGGCGGCCTCGCCCGTGGCGGCGGGCGCGTCGGCGCGGGCGAAGGCCTGGCCGGCGGCGCCGGCGAGCGCGGCGCCGGCAGTGGCGGACATCAGGAAGCGGCGGCGGTCGAGCATGGGGTTCCCCGGCTTTGCGGATTTTGCTGGTCGGCAGGGGTAGGCGCGGCGGAACTGCCCCGCAAGCAAGAAGGGCCCGTCTTACGCCTTTGTAATGGACTGGCCCCGCCGCGACCCGCTCCCAAAGAGAAGGCAATTGACGGTTGAGCGACCGCTGTTACCTATGCCCTGGTAACGACGAGGGGACGTCATGAGGCGGGTTACGGCGGTCACGCTGTTGGCGACAGCTATTGCCGGGTTTGGGCTGGCTGCGCCTGCCATCGTCAGGGCCGCCCCGACCCAGACGCGCGACATCCGCGCCGACCGCCGCGCCACCGCGGAATCCATCGCCGCCCAGTACGCCGCCGAGCAGTTCCGCGCCGCGCGCATCGGCGACGAGACCACCCAGCGCCTGCTCGCCGACAACGACGCACAGCGCCGCCGCGTCGCCGCCGTGCTCAAGGACGCCCAGGCCACCAAGGCCCAGCGCGACGCGGCGCGCGCCCAGCTGAAGACGCTGGACGCCCAGCTGACGGAGGTGAACGGCAAGCTGCTGGCCTCCGAGCAGGCCGGCGAGGAGCTGCGCGCCCAGGTGCGCGAGTACCAGCGCCAGATCACCGACGCGGTCGACACCGCCAGTCCCGAAGTGCTGGCCGCCTATGAGCTCTACGCCCAGGGCGACCGTGACACCGCCTATGAGGTCATCGACCGGCTGTCGCAGATCGAGGCCGCCGCCGCCAAGCGGGCCGGCGAGATCCGCGCCGGCGCCCTGCTGCGCCGCCCCGCCGTGCTGGCCATGGACCGCAAGGATCGCGGCGAGATGACCGTGGCCGACGTGATCGCGGCGTGGCAGCGCGCCCAGGCCGGCGACGCCGAATACCACCGCGGCTGGATCGACCTGACCAATCTGCAGATGGAAGCGGGGCGCCTGGCCGATGCGCGCAAGTCGGCCGAGGAGGCGTTGCGCACGTCCGAAACGGATGTCGACCGCGCCATCTCGGCCGGCATCATCGGCGACACCTTGCTGGCCGCCGGCGACACCAACGGCGCCCGGACCCGCTGGACCAACGCCGTGGCGGACCTCGCCAAGATCCCGGCCGCGGCCGAAGATTTCGACAAGGCGCAGGAGGCCACGATGGCCCTGCTCGACCGCCTCGGCGATCTGGCTGACCTCGAGCTCGATCACGCAGGCGCGGCGCAGAACTACGTCACCGAACTGACGATCGCGCGCCAACGGGCCGCGGCCAAGCCGGGCGACCTGCGCGCCCAGCGCGACCTCGAAATATCCCTGGCCAAGATCGCCGACGCCTATGCCAGCGCCGAGGACTACGCCAACGCGAGGAAGAGCCTGGACGAACTGCTGGCGATCAGCCGCCAGGTGCTGGCCACGGCGCCTGGCAATCTGGCCTATCAGCGCGAACTGGCCATGGCCGAGTTGAAGCTGGCCGACTTCCACACCGACCGTGGCGAGCTGGCCGCCGCCCGGCCCCTGGCCGCCGATAGCCTGGCCATCAGCCGGCGGTTGTCCGAGGCCGACCCCACGAATGCGACAGCCCGGCGCGACCTCAGCGTGGCCCTGATGATTTCGGCCAAGACACTTGATGAAACGCAGGATGGCCAGAAGGCCTATCGCGCCCTGGTGACCGAGGCCCTGACCTTGCGGCGCGCCCTGGCCGCCGCCGATCCGGGAAACCTTGTCGCCCAGCAGGACATCGCGGGCGGACTCAACGAATTCGGAGAGAGGCTGGCCAATACTGGCGACCTGGCCGGCGCGCGCGCCGCGTTCGAGGAACAGTCGGCGATCTATCGCCGCGCCGCCGCGGCCCAGACCTCCTACGGACACGACCAGCGGCGGCTGGGGGTCTCGCTGGCCAGCCTGGCTGAGATCGCCATGGCGCAGAACGACGCGCCCGCCGCCAAGGCCTATCTCGACGAGATGCTGGCCCTTCGCCGCAAGCTGGTGGAGCAGAACCCCACCTCCGCCCTGGTGCGCCAGGACCTCGGGCTGGGCCTGCTGCAGGCCGGTCATGCGGCCATCCTGGCGGAAGACTGGAGCGGGGCCCGGAGCAACTTCACCGAGGCCCAGGCCACGCTGGACAAGGCGCTGAACTTGGATTCCAGCGACCGGCTAACCTATCGCAGCCTTGGGGTCGCCTATCAGGGTCTGGGCCAGGCGGCCTTTGGCCTGCGCGACAGCGCCGCGATGTCGGAGAATTTCAAGCGCGCCGGGGCGGTCTTTGACCGACTGGCGGAAACCTACCCCACGGAAGTCGCCACGCGACGCGACGTGTGGGCCCTGCTCTATAATTGGGCCCTGTTGGTCGACGACGGCTCCGCCTGGGCCCAAACCGTCACCGAGATGGACGCGGCGAAGGCCGCGGGCCTGCTGACCCCGGACGACGAGAAGTATCGCCAGCAGGCGCAAGACCGCGCCCGCGAACTCGCGGGCGCGGTGGCGCCTGTCCAGCCCCCGGCCCCCTCCCCTGCTCCGCAAAGCCACAACCCATGATCAAGATCGACAAGCGGGTCATCCGCCGCGCGGCCGCGCCCCTGGCCGGGGCCCTGGCCCTGATGTCGGGCTCCGTGGCCTTCGTGCAGGACGTGGGCAGCTTCCAGAAGCTGGTCTGCCGCGCGCCCGGCATTAACGGGATGTGCGGCGCCAACGGCTGGGGCGGCGTGCCGTCGGCCGCGCAGGACAAGGCCTGGGCCGAGGCGATCGCACGCAGCGACGGCGAGGGGCTGCGGTCCTACCTGCGGCGCTGGCCTCGCGGGGCCTATGCGAGCGAGGCGCAGGCGCGGCTGGCCGGGTGCCGCACCGGCGAGGCCGAGGCCTGGACGGCGGAGGACCGGCGGCTGCCGATGTATGTCGGGTTCGGGGCCGAGCCCCACGCCACCGAGGCCGCCGCCCGCGCCGACGCGATCGAACGCGGGACTCGGGACGGCCAGGGGTTGTGCGTGGCCTTCTCCAGCGGCGAGTTCCGCCTCAGGTCAGCCGAGCCGGCGCCGAAGACCTGGCGCTGCCAGGGCGGGCCCGGCGGGCAGAGCTGCGGCTTCGAGGGCGAAGTGATCTGCCGCATCGAGGCGCGGCGGATCGAGGTCAAGGAGCTGTGCAAGCCCTGAGGGGTGAGCGCGGGGGCTAGCGCGCCTGGGGCGCGGAGCACTGGCCGGGGGCCGGCAGACGCAGGGGCTCGGCCTTGCGGACCGGCTTCGGTTCGGCCAGGGCCGCGCGCAGCAGCTCGACCCAGCCAAACGGGACGTCGCGGCTGTCGCGGTTCAGATATTCCATGGCGGGTCTCCTTATGGAGGCGGGTGGATCAGCCCAGCAGGCTGAGCAGGGATACGGCGGCGATCGGGAGCACGGCGCCGATCAGCATGATCTTGCCGAAGCCGTAGCCGGCGCGGACGATTTCGTGGGTGGCGGAATGCAGGGTCATGGGCTTGGTCCTTGAGTAGAGACGACGGGGGAGCGTCGATCGGGAGGGTCGCGCAAGGCGCAGGCGGGCCGGGCCTAGAAGGCCTGGACGAGGATGGCCAGCAGGGCCAGCGGCAGGCCGGCCAGCAGGGCGGCGTTGATCAGGCTCATGCCGATGACGCCCATGCGGTTCGAGGTCTGGAACGGGTTCATAGTCTGTATCTCCGGTGTTCATCCCGGGGTCTGTGGCGGCCCCGGCGTGGAGAGAACATCGTCCTTCGCAGGCTTGACCGCAAAGCGGTTCTCCTGCTGTATTCATAAGCAAGGCTTATGTCAGACCCGCTCGCCACCCTGCCCCTGTCGGCCATCCGCGTCTTCGAGGCGGCCGCACGACTGCGCTCCTTCACAAGGGCCTCGGTGGAGCTGGGCATGACCCAGGCGGCGGTCAGCTGGCAGGTCAAGGCGCTGGAGCGGCGCCTGGGACAGACCTTGTTCAAGCGCCTGCCCCGCGAAGTCGTCCCCACCCCCGCCGGCGAGCGCCTGGCCCGCGCCGCCACCGAGGCCATGACCATCCTGAGGGGCGCCGTCTCCGACCTGGCCGAGACCGCCTCGGGCGTGCTGGCCATCACCACCATCCAGACCCTGGCCGGCCAGTGGCTGGCGCCGCGCCTGGGCAAATTTCAGCTGGCCCACCCCGAGATCGCCATCCGGCTCGACACCTATCCGGCCCTGCGCGACCTGGTGCGCGACAACCTCGACCTGGCCATCCGCTCGGGAGGGGGGACGTGGGAAGGGATGGAGGCGGTGTGGATGATGCCGTCGGTGTTCACCCCGCTGTGCACGCCGAGCTTCCTGCTCAACCACAACGTCCGCCGACCTGCCGACCTGCTGCACGCGCCGCGCATCGGCGAGCCGGAATGGTGGGGCCGCTGGTTCGACCTGGCCGGCGTGGAGTCCACGCGCGAGGAAGAGCGCGACCTGGTCTTCACCGCCGACGTCCAGGTCTATGAGGTCGCGTCCGCGATCGGCGGCCAGGGCGTGGCCATGGGCTCGCCGATCTTCTTCCAGCGCGAGATGGCGGCCGGCATGCTGGTGCAGCCCTTCGACATCGTCGCCGAGAACACCTCGGGCCACTACGTGGTTTATCCGGAAGAGCGCCGCCGGGCGCCCAAGATCACCCTTTTCCGCGACTGGCTTCTGGCCGAAGCCGCCGCCGACCCGGCCGTGCAGCGCCTCATCGAATTGGGCCAGCGACAGCCGGCCTAGGGGAATATCTGCACGCGGGCAGGCGGGGTCGGCGCTTGCACGACTGGTTCCTCCAGGGGTTAGCCGCGGGCGGCTGAAAGGCCGCCGACAGCTCTAGAGCCGGGGATCGATCGGCTCGCTCTCCAGCGCCAGCACGCCGAAGACACACTCGTGGACGCGCCGCAACGGCTCACGCGCCACAAACCTCGCCAGCGCCTCGTGCCCCAACGCAAATTCACGCAAGGCAAGCGCCCGCTTCGCGCCCACCCCGCGCACCCGCAGCCGTTCCAGGTGCTGGGGCGCGTCGTATTCCGGGCCGTAGATGATGCGCAGATACTCCGGACCGCGGACCTTCAGGGCGGGCTGGATGATCCCCTTCGCGCCTCTGGCCACGAAGTCGCGCGGCTTGACCACCATTCCCTCGCCGCCCGCGCCGGTCATTTCTTCCCACCAGCGCACCGCATCCGCCACTCCCGCCTCGTCGGCCAGGTCAACGGATCGCCAGCGCGTGCGGGTGACGCCGGGGCCGGCGTCGGCCAGGCGGTCAGCCAGGCTCATGTGCCAGAGGTGATCCTTGTCGAAGTGCACCGAGCCCTCGCTGGCCAGCACATGGAACGGCGCGACCTTCAGGTCGTCGGCGCTCTCCACCGGCCAGACATAGGGGGCCCAGGCGACGGCGTAACGCGCGGCGCGGGCCTGGCGGTCCTGCATGCGCGCCAGCAGATCGCCGGTTTCCACCCCCCGGGCCGCCGCGCGAGACAGCGCCGCGGCCGCCGCGCCCAGTCCGGCCATCGAGGAGGCCGCCACGGGCGCGTACTGGCCTTCGATCAGGGACGACGCCTTGGCCGACCAGGGCATGATCTCGGCATCCAGCAGGAGCCAGTCGGTGGCCAGTTCGGCCCACAGGTCGATGGCGTCCACTGCGGCCCGCAGGTTGGCCAGAACGGCCTCGGTCATGGCTGCATCGGCGAAGAAGCCGCGCCCGGTCCGCGTCCAGATCGCGCCGGTCTCCTCGCCCGTCACGCCGAACCGCACCTTGGCCACCGAGGCGTCGCGGCAGAGCGCGATGACGGCGCGCGAGCCCATGTGCTTCTCCTCGCACACGACCTCGGCCACGCCCTGGCCACGGAAGTACTGGAAGGCCTCCTCGGGCCGCTCCAGCCAGTCCTCGCGCTGGCTCGTCTCGACCGGCGACATGGTGGGCGGCAGGTAGGCCAGCCATTGGGGCGCCAGCGCAAAGCGGCTCATTACCTCCAGCGCCGCGGCGGCATTCTCTTCCGCCACGACCATCCGCCCGCGCAGGGTGGTGTCGATCCAGCGGCGGCCCGAAACGTCCTCCATGTCCAGCAGGTCGTCGGCCTCCGCCTGGGCGGTGCGCACGTCGCCACGCGGCTCGAGCGGCCGGATGGGTTCGAAATAGACCTTCAACGCCGGGGTGCTGACCAGCTGCTTCTCGGGCCAGCGCAACGCCGTCAGCTTGCCGCCGAAGACGCATCCGGTGTCGATGCAGACCGTGTTGTTGACCCACTCGGCCTCGACCACCGGGGTGTGGCCGTAGACCACCGCCGTCTCGCTCTTGTAGTTGGCGGCCCAGTCCATGCGCACGGGCAGGCCGTATTCGTCGATTTCGCCGGTGGTCTCGCCGTACAGGGCGAATTCACGCACGGCGCCGGAGCCGCGTCCGATCATCTCCGGCTTCAGCCCCGCGTGCGCCACCGCCAGCTTGCCGCCGTCCAGCCACAGGTGGCTGCGCAGGTCGTCGAGAAAGGCGCGCGCGGCGCCCTTCCAGCTGGGGTTCTCGGCCTCCAGCTGATCGATGGTCTCCTGCAGGCCATGGCCGATCTTGACGTTGCGCCCGTCCATCCAGCGCACCAGCTTGCGGTCGTGGTTGCCCATCACGCACAGACCTGTGCCGTTCGCGACCATGCTCATGACGATACGCACCACATCGGGGCTGCGCGGCCCACGATCGACCAGATCGCCGACGAACACCGCCTTGCGGCCTTCCGGCGCGGTGACCTCGACCGTCCGCTCGCGCGCGTCCCCGCCCCAGGTCAGGCCATAGCCCAGGTCCTTCAGCAGGATTTCCAGCTCGTCGGCGCAGCCGTGCACGTCGCCGATGATGTCGAAGGGGCCGTGATCGGTGCGCTTGTCGGTCCACATCGGCTTGCGCTCGAGCGTCGCCGCCGCGATGCCTTCCTCGGTCGACAGCCGCCAGACCTGGCGGAAGCCTTCCTTCTGCAGCCCCCCGAGGCCGCGGCGGATTTCCGAGACCATGCGCTGGATCACGGGCGGGCCGAAGCGGCGGTCCGGCCGGGCGCGGTTGTGCTCGACGCACTCGTCGATGCCCGGGTCCAGCACGATAGCGACTGGCAGGGCGTGCCAGCGCCGGGCCAGGTCGATCCAGCCCTTGCGGTCGGCTGACCTCACATTGGTGGCGTCGATAACCGTCAACTTCCGGTGCTTCAGCCGCTTGTCGGCGATGGCGCGGACCAGTTCGAAGGCATCGGCTGAAACGGCCTGATCGGTCTCGTCATCACTGACCATTCCGCGCGCCCAGTCCGAGGAGATCACCTCGGTGGGCTTGAAGTGCCTGGCCGCGAATGTCGACTTGCCCGAGCCCGAGGCGCCGATCAGCACCACCAGGCAGAAGTCCGGGATTTCCAGGTCCGTCTTTTCCGGACCGCTACGGGTTCTTTGCCCTCTCATCGCGTGAACACCGCCATCTGGGTCGGCGCGCCGTGCTCGGCGTCGACCGTCCCGATATCCGAGAAGGCGGCGCTGTAGCCGTAGTCGTCCTCGATGGATTTTGCCCAGGCGCGGAACTCGTCGCGGGTCCACTCGAAGCGGTGGTCGTGGTGGCGCATGGCGCCGTGATCCAGCGCGGGGAAGAGCGCGTTGTATTCACTGTTCGGCGTGGTCACGACCACCGTGCCCGGCCTGGCCTCCCCGAAGATGACGCGCCCAAGCGCCGGCAGGCGGTCGGGGTCGAGGTGTTCGATCACCTCCACCAAGGCGGCGGCGTCATGACCGTGCCAGCGCCGGTCGCGGTAGGTGATGGAGCTGTGCAGCAGGGTCAGTCGCCCCTCTTCCGGGCCGCCGGACTGGTTGAGCTTCAGTCGGCGGGCGGCGATCTCCAGGTCGCGCGCGGCGACATCGACGCCGATGATGGTCTTCGCCCAACCCTGCTTGATCAGCCGCGACAGCAACTTGCCCTCGCCGCAGCCCAGATCGACGACCGACGAGGCGCCCGACGCCTTCAGCGCCGCGACCACGGCATCCATCCGCGCATCGTTGAGGCGCACCGAAGCCTCCGCCCTGGCCTCGGTCGCTGCATCCGCGGGCGTTTCGGCCTCGGGTTCGGCGGCGACCTCCGGGGCGAGGCGGGCCAAGGCCTCGCGCGCCAGGCTGTGCCGGCGCTTCAGATAGCGGTGCGCGATCAGTTCGCGTTCGGGATGGTCGGTCAGCCAGCCTTCGCCCTTGGCCAGCAGCTTGGTGACCTCGTCCTCGCCAATCCAGTAGTGCTTCTCGGCGTCGAGCACCGGAATAAGCACGTAGAGATGGTTGAGCAGTGCGCTCAGGCGCTGGGTCCCGCTCAGCCGCAAGGTGACGTACCGCGAGCCCTCGGCGGCCGTGGACCCCGGCCCCTGGATGCGCTCGATGTCCACCGCCCAGCCCAGGGGCTCGAACAGCTTGCGCACCAGCTCGTCGCCGCCGCGCGTCGGCAATGGGGTGACCACGGCCTCGAGCGGGATCGCGGCGGCCGCGAGCTCCGGCCGCTCCTTGGAAACGCCGCTCATCGCCGAGCGCAGCGACCGGTTCAGGGCCACCGACAGGAACGAGGAGGCCGCATAGGGCCGGTCGTTCACATACTGGTCGAGCAGGCCGTCCGAGCGCCCCTTGCCGCGCACCAGCCCGACCGGATCAACTTCGAGGACCAGCGCCGCCTCGCAACGGTCCTCGTCCGCCTGTGGATAGAACACCTGAGCCTTGCCGAAGCTGAGTTCGGTTTCATGCACGCGCTCGGGGTGCTTGTGCAGCAGGTAGCCGAGGTCTGTGGCGGGCCGGTGGGTCGTGGCGACGGAAAGGTACATCGGCTCCGTCTAGCGGAACCAGCGGTTGCACCCAAGCCGGCTTAGCGACGCCATTGCTGCGGCCCGCCGATCAGGGCCTTGGTTCCGGCCGCTTCGTCCACGGCCAGTTCCAGGTCATGCACCGCGTGCGGCATGCCGGCCATCAGGCCGGCGTAGTCGCGCACCGATTTGCTGACGCCGCCCCAGGTGAGCGTCAGGTTGGCGCTGGGCAGGTCGGTGACGCCGCCTTCATAGGCTTCGAGCGCCGAGTAGAAGCGCGCCGCCCGGAAACGCGCCGCCAGCGCGCGGACCTTGGCGACCGGGATGCGGTAGCGGCGCGCCCCCATGGCCTTCACGAAACGCTCGCCGTTCCAGATCACCGTGCCGTCGCCGTGGATTTCCACGCTGTAGACCGGGCAGGTGCCGTAGCAGGCGGTGCGTTCCAGCCGGATGCGCGCCGAGCGCAGCGTTCCCGCGGGGAATGGCCGGGCCGGTCCCCATTGCTCCTCGGTTGGCTGGCGACCGGGCGGCGTCGGGCGCGGCGTCGCGCCCTGGGGGGTGACGGCCAGGGCGGCGGTGGCGAGGCCGAGGGCCAGGCCGGCGGCGGCAAGGGTGGCGAAGGCGTTCAGGCGCATGGGGTTCTCCTGCGCCGACTGAAGCGCGCGATCGCGGCGCGGGCAAGGCAGACCTAGCCGCCCTATGCCGCCCGTAGTTCGGCTTTCACCCGCTCGGCCAGGGTCTTGATGTCCACCGGCTTGGGCAGGAAGGAGACGCCGGTCTCGCCTTCCAGCAGGTCGGAGAACTCGGCCTCGGCGTAACCCGATATGAACATCACCGGCGCGTTGCCGAGATAGCCGCGGGCCTTTTTCAGCAGGGTCGGGCCGTCCATGCCGGGCATGATCACGTCGCTGATCAGCATGTCGAGCGAGCCGGCGTGCTCCTCGGCCAGCAGCAGGGCCTCCTCGCCGTCGGCGGCCTCGATGACCTCGTAGCCGCGCGCGCGCAGCAGGCGGGCGGCGACGGTGCGCACCTCGGGTTCGTCCTCGACGAACAGGATCTTGCCGGCGCCGGACAGGTCGCGCGGCTGTTGCTTGGGCGGGGCGGCGGCCGCGACGGCGGCGGCGGTAGCCGCGGCCTGGGCCTCGGCCTCGGTGACCGGTGGGGCGATGTATTCGGGCAGAAAGATGCGGAAGGTCGCGCCCTCGCCCGGCCTGGATTCCACGTGGATGTAGCCGCCGGACTGCTCGACCATGCCGTAGACCATGGCCAGGCCCATGCCGGTGCCCTCGCCCACCGCCTTGGTGGTGAAGAAGGGCTCGAAGATCTTGGTCATCAGCTCGGGCGGGATGCCCGGGCCGTTGTCCGACACCTCGATGACGGCGACGTCGCCCTGGGGCGCCTGGGCCCAGCCCGCCTCGCGGGCCTGGGCGCGGCTGAGGCGCGAGGTCTTGATGCGCACCAGGCCGCCTTCCTGGCCGCGCATGGCGTCGCGCGCATTGACCGCCAGGTTCATGACCGCGGTTTCCAGCTGGCTGCGGTCGGCGTGGACGGTGGGCAGGTCGCGGCCGTAGTCGGTCTCCAGCGCCACGTCCTCACGCATCAGCCGGCGCAGCAGCACCTCGAAGGCCGAGATCAGCTCGCCCAGCTCCAGCGTCTCGCGCTTGACCGTCTGCTTGCGCGAGAAGGCCAGCAGCTGGCGCACCAGGTCGGCGGCGCGGTTCGACGTCGACTTGATCTGGGTCAGCCCCTGGTAGGACGGATCGCCGGCCGGATGGCGCACCAGCAGTTCGTCGAGCTGCAGCTGGATGGCGGTCAGCAGGTTGTTGAAGTCGTGGGCGACGCCGCCGGCCAGTTGGCCGATGGCCTGCATCTTCTGGGCTTGGCCCAGGTGCAGCTCCAGCTGCTTCTGGTCGGAGATGTCGAAGACGTAGACCAGCGGGCGGCCCTCGTCGGTGGCGGTGATCAGGCGGGCCTGGCGGGGCTTGTCGCCCTTCAGCACCGCCTCGATGACGCTGGCGGGATTGGAGTCGAGCCGGGCCTTGGCCTCGGCCAGGCTGGCGGGCTCGAACAGGTCGGCGAACTTCACGCCCGGCGCGGCGGCCCCGCCGGACAGCGCGGCCATGGCCGGATTGATCTCGACGATGTTCGCCTCGAACAGGTCGGGGCCGTCCAGCGCCGCGGCCCCGAAGGGCGCGACGGCGGCGAAGGCGTCACGGCCGCCGGAACCGTCGGTGGCGGTCTGGGCGACGGCGCGCTCGGCGCGGCTGTCGGCCAGCAGCAGCGGCTGGGACAGAACGCCCTCGGTGGCGGCGCGAACCAGGAAGTTGGTGTGCTCGAAGCGCGAGACCACGGCCTCGAAGTCCTGGTCGCCCAGGCGAACCAGCGCGCGGCCCACGGTTCCGCCTCGGGCCTCGGCCAGGGCGGCGTAGAGCGCGGGCGCATCGCCGCCTCGGGGCAGGCGCTTGGCGTCGCCCGAGGCCAGCTTCCAGGCGGCGTTGGTGGCCAGCAGGCGGCCATCCGGCGCGGCCACGGCGGCGGGTTCCTCCAGGGCGTCGACCAGCACCTCGCGGTCGGCCACGACCGGCCGGCGGCCCTCGGCCGCGCCGAAGGCGAACAGCGCCAGGAAGACCACGCCGGCGAGCCCTGCCAGCAGCAGCACGGCCGAAGCGCTCTCGGGATTGGACTGGAATACGAGCCAGGCCGCCGCGCCGACGGCGGCGATGAACATGAGGCTGGCGGCCGTCGACCAGGGGTCGAAACGGCGCTTGCTCCCGGACGCTTTACTGGACTGGCTCATGGATGGCGTTCCGCCCGTCCCTTTTGCGAATCAGACATGAGGTTAGCGTCCCGCGGCAACATCAAGAAATTCATACCACTTGGAGCCCTTAAGGGGGCCTACGGCGCCATCACGCGCTTGCCGCGATTCTTCGGATTCATGACGAAGCCGATGACCTTGGCGACGGCCTCGAAGTGTTCGCGGCTGATGGTCTCGTCGACATCGACGGTGGCGTAGAGGGCGCGGGCAAGCGGGGGATCCTCGAGGATCGGCACGTCGTGTTCGGCGCCGACCTCGCGGATCTTCAGGGCCAGGGTGTCGACGCCCTTGGCCACGCACAGCGGGGCGGCGGTCTCGCCCTGCACATAGCGCAGCGCCACGGCATAGTGGGTCGGATTGGTGATGATGACCGTCGCCTTGGGCACGTTCTGCATCATGCGCTTGCGCGAGCGCTCGACGCGCAGCTGGCGCAGGCGTGCCTTAACGTGCGGGTCGCCTTCGGACTGCTTGTAGTCTTCCTTCAGTTCCTCGCGGCTCATCTTCATCTTCTCGGCGAAGCGCAGCCGCTGCCACAGCCAGTCGGCCGCGGCGGTCACGCCCAGGAAGGCGAGGATGCCGATCATCAACGAGAAGGTCAGCTTCTGGCAGAAGGGCAGGATTGCGCCCGGCCCCATGGCGGCGAGGTTCTCGAACTCGCGAGCGTGCGGCTTCATCACCAGCCAGGCGATGAAGCCCACGGCGATGACCTTGGCGAAGGTCTTGAGGAAGGCGATCAGGCCGTCGATGCCGAACACCCGCTTGAAGCCCTGCATCGGCGACAGGCGGGCGAAGTCGGGCTTGAGCTTGTCGGGCGTCCACAGGAAGCCGTGCTGGGCCAGGTTGCCCGCCGCCCCGGCCAGGCCCGCGGCGAACAGCACCGCGCCCAGGAACGGCGTTGCGGCCCACAGCGCGCGGGCCATCAAGGAAGCGCCGTCGCCGCTGTCGAGCGCCCCCAGCATATCCTGAGGCGCGGCGATGAAGGGCAGCAGGTCGCCGGTCATCTGGGTGGCGAACATGCCGCCGCCGGCCGCGATCACCCCGCAGGCGGCGGCCAGCGACATCCACTGGGGAACGTCGGGCGACTTGGCGACGTCGCCCTTGCGGCGGGCTTCCTCCAGTTTCCTGGGGGTAGCCTCCTCTGTGCGACTGGTCTGGTCTTCTTCAGCCACCTAGGCCCCCTTGGCGAAGATGGCGACCAGGTCGCTGTACTGCGTCAGCCAGACGAGGCCGACGGTGCCCAGGCTGAGCGCGAACACCGACAGGCCGAGCAAGACGTTCAGCGGCGTGGCGGCGAAGAAGATCTGGAATTGCGGCATCACCCGCCCGACCAGGCCGGTGGCGATGTTGAATATCAGCGAGAAGACCATCACGGGCGCGGCCAGCTGCACGCCCACCGCGAAGGACTGGCCAACGGTGTGCACGGCGAGCGCGCCGGCGTCCTCCACCAGGATGTGCTTGGCCGGGGCGAACAGGTCGTAGGACTGGGCAATGGCGCCGATGAACATCTGATGCAGGTCGGTGGCGAAGATCAGCGTCACCCCGACCAGGCTGAGGAACGAGGCGATGGTCGAGCCGGGCTGGGCCTGCAGCGGGTTTGCGGTCTGGGCGAAACTCAGCGTGGTCTGCAGCGACACCACCTCGCCCGCCACCGACAGGGCCGCCATCATGGTGCGCAGGATCGCGCCAATCAGCAGGCCCACGATCGCCTCGCGCAGCACCCAGGCGCCCATGCCGCCCACCGTCGAGGGCAGCGGCGGCAGGGTGTGGGCCACCAGCGGCGTCATGGCCATGGCCAGCAGCACGGCGAAGGACAGCCTTATCCGCGGCGGGATGGCGGTCTCGCCCAGGCCCGGCAGCAGCATGACGATGGACGCCACGCGCACGAATACCAGGGAGCCCGCCCACAGCTGGTCCGGGGCGGACAGGAACTCCATCTCACATGCCCGAGATGCGGCCGGCGATCTGCTGCATGAACCCGCCCAGCAGCGCGCCCATGACCGGCAGGAAGAGCAGCAGGGCGACGAAGATGGCGATGATCTTGGGGGCGTAGATCAGGGTTGCTTCCTGGATCTGGGTGAGCGCCTGCATCAGGCCGATGACCACGCCTACCACCAGCCCGACGAGCAGGATGGGCAGGCACAGCTGGATGGTCAGCCAGATGGCGTCGCGCCCGACGTCCAGGACTTCAGCGCCATTCATGCCCGTTAACTCCCACGCGATCGCGACTTGGGGCGACTCGGTCGAAGTTGCCGGGTCCCGCTGGGAGATTTCTGCCGGGTCATGGTTAATGCCCCCTTTCCAGCGGGCCCCGGAGCGACAGTATGACCGCCTATGTTCTGGCCCAGATGAGCATCCACGACCGGCCGACCTACGACCGCTACGCCAGCCAGTTCTTCCCCACCCTGCAGCCCTATGGCGGGAGGCTGCTGGCCGCCGACGAAACGCCCGTCGTGCTGGAAGGCCGGTGGGAACGGGAGAAGGTGGTGCTGATCGCCTTCCCGGACGCGGCCATGGCGCGCGCCTGGATGGGGTCGGACGCCTACCGGGCCATCTCGAAGGACCGTGAGGCGGCGACCGAGGGGACCGTTCTATTGATCCAGGGGTTCTAGGCGGGCGTAAGCGGCGCTATGGATTTCGACATGACACCTCCCGACGACGCCTTTGACCAGCGCGCCGCCCTCGCGCGGCAGACCGGCACCCCGATTCCGGCCGAGGGAGAAGACTATCCCTCCCAGTCCTGCGACCGCCCGTCGGCCGCGGACGCAGAGGCCGCCGTGCGCACCCTGATCCGCTGGGCCGGGGAGAACCCCGACCGAGAGGGCCTGCTGGACACGCCCGCGCGCGTCACCCGTTCCTACCGCGAGCTGTTCGCCGGCTACGAGACCGACCCGCGCAAGTATCTCGAGCGCACCTTCGAGGAGGTCGGCGGCTACGACGAGCTGATCGTGCTGAAGGACATCCGCTTCGTGTCCTTCTGCGAGCATCACATGCTGCCGGTCGTCGGCAAGGCCCATGTCGGCTACCTGCCCACCGACCGGGTCGTGGGCATCTCCAAGCTGGCGCGGGTGGTGCGCGGCTATGCGCGTCGCCTGCAGATCCAGGAGAAGATGACCGCCGAGATCGCCCGCGCCATCCAGGAAGTGCTGAAGCCCCAGGGCGTGGGCGTGGTCATCGAGGCGGTGCACTCGTGCATGACCCTGCGCGGTGTCCAGGCCGAAGGCGCGTCCTTGACCACCAGCCACCTGGTCGGGGTGGTGCGCGACGATCCGCGCACGCGTGAGGAGTTCCTCAAGCTCGCCCGCAGCACCCACAACTGAGCCGCTCGATGAACGCCCTGCCCGCGGTCGGCGAGGACGAGGCCTGGTGGGTGGCGATGGTCACCTTCGAAAAGGGCGAGGACTCGCTGGGACTGCTGGCGCCGCCCTATCAGGGGGCCGTCGGCTGGCTGGCCGGCGTCGCCGGCGACGAGGACGCCGCCGAGGACCTGTTCCGGGCCGCCCTGGGCGAGATCGGCCTGATCGTGCTGGAAGTCGGAGACCTCGAAGAGGTCGGTTCGATGGCCGACATCGAAGATGTCGATGAACACCTGGCGCTCAACGTCGCAAAGTTGGAGCCGGGCAAGCGGACCGTCTGGGGCGAGCTGTTCCCCTACCTGGCCGACGGCGAGGCCTGACGCGTCGCGCCTAGATCGGCATGCGCATGATCTCTTGATAGGCCTGGATGACCTGGTCGCGGACCGCCATGACGGTCTCCAGCGAGGCCTCCGCCGACGCCACCGAGGTGACCACGTCGACCAGTTCGGCCTTGCCCTGGGCGTGGGCCGCCATCTGGGTCTCCGCCGCCCGCGTCGACTGCGAGACGTCGGTCATGGCGTTCTGGACCAGCTGCTGGAAGCTGGGGCCGTGGTCGGAGCCGGCGCCGGCGACGCCGCCCAGTCCGCTGGAGGCCACGCCCTGGGTCTGGGCATAGGCGCGCGCGGCGATCATCGGGGAAATCATGGCTCAGCGCCTCACTTCTTCAGGATGTCGAGGGTGCGGCTATCCATGGAGCGCGCGGTCTCGATGACGTTCAAGTTGGCTTCGTAGGCCCGTTGCGCCTCGCGCATGTCCATGGCCTCGAGCAGGGAATCGACGTTGGGCCGCTTCACATAGCCGTTAGCGTCAGCGGCCGGGTGCTGGGGGTCGTACTCCAGCTTGAATTCGGAGGCGTCGGGCCGGACCTCGGCGAGACGGACCCCTGAGGCGCCGTCGACGCGGCTGGTCTCGAAGATCGGCTGCTGGCGGCGGTACGGATCGCCGCCGGGCGTGCGCGCCGTCGAATCGGCATTGGCGATGTTCTCGGCGATGATGCGCATGCGCGCCTGCTGGGCCCGCAGCGCGGACGCGGCCACAGCCATGGCGGAATTGGTGGAGGTGGGTTTGACCTCAGGCATGCATCAGTCTCCGTCAGCGCGGCGGGCGCGCGGCCATGCGCAATAAATTCAATGACTTCTGGTAGAATGAGATGGCCGCGTCGTAGTTCATGCGGCTCTCGGACATCTTCAGCATCTCTTCTTCCAGCACCACCGAGTTGCCGTCCTGGCGCGTCTCGGAATCAGGCGCGCGCTCCGGCGTGAACGGCGAGGCGGTCGCTCCGCCCGGCCCGGCGATATGGGCGGCGTTGGTGCGCGCCAGCTGGCCCGGCCCGCCGGCCGCCGCGGCGCTGCCGGTCGCGGAGCGCATGGCGTCGGCGAAGCTGGGGGCGCGGATGTCATTGGGGGTGAAGCCCGGCGTGTCGGCGTTGGCCACGTTTTCGGCGATCACCCGCTGGCGCGCCGAGAGATAGTTCATGCGCCCCTTGAGCATGGCGAAGAGCGGAATGTCGTCGAGCCGCACGGCAGGCCTCGCGAGTCGTTGGGTGGATTCGTCTTTTCTGGGCAGAACTTGCCGCCTGCATGGTTAACGGGCCCTTTCGGAAACGCGGCGTTAACCACGCTCGGTAACCTTCTCCCCTGTCGGTGGAGCCTGAATGGCTCGCGGGGAGCGGTATGGATTTTCTGGATTTCCTGCGGGCGGTGCTGGCCCTTGCGGTGACGCTGGGCCTGATCGGCCTCGCCGCCTTCATCGTGCGCCGCTACGCGCCGGAGCTGATGGCGAAGCTGCAGGCCAAGGGCGGCAAGGAACGGCGGCTGCGCGTGCTGGAGACCCTGGTGGTCGATCCGACCCACCGCATCGTGCTGATCCAGGTCGACGACAACGACGAGCGGCTGATTCTGCTTGGCGACGGCCACGAACTGCTCGAGCCGCGCAAACCCTCGAAGAAGGCCGCCAGCCAGGGATCCGGCCAATGACCGCCGCCGCGACTCACGCAGGCCGCGCCCGCAAGGTGATCACCGCCCTGCCCGCCCTGCTGCGCCTGCCGACCCGCGCCGAGATGATGCAGGCGCTGAAGCTATCGGCCATCACCACCGCCTTTTGCCTGATCTTCCCGGCCATGGCCCTGGCCCAGGCGATCAATGTCGACCTCGGCTCCGGCGCGGGCCTGACCGAGCGCGTGGTGCAGCTGGTCGGCCTGCTGACCGTCCTGTCCCTGGCGCCGTCGATCGTGATCATGACCACCAGCTTCGTGCGCATCGTGGTGGTGCTGAGCCTGCTCCGCACGGCGCTGGGCCTGCAGCAGAGCCCGCCCAACGCTGTGTTGGTGTCGCTGTCGCTGTTCCTCACCGCCATCGTCATGGGCCCGACCTTCACCGCCGCCTATGACGAGGGCGTACGGCCCCTGCTCGACCAGCAGGTCGAGCTGCCGCAAGCCTTCGACGCCGCCGCCGCGCCGGTGAAGCAGTTCATGCTTGGGCAGGTGGACCAGGGCGACCTGGCCTTGTTCGTGCGCCTGGCCAAGGTCGAGAAGGGCACCACCCGCGCCGACCTGCCGCTGCGCGTGGTCACGCCCGCCTTCATGATCTCGGAACTGAAGAAGGCCTTCGAGATCGGGTTCCTGCTGTTCGTCCCCTTCCTGGTCATCGATCTGGTGGTGGCGTCGGTGCTCATGAGCATGGGCATGATGATGCTGCCGCCGGTCGTGGTCAGCCTGCCGTTCAAGCTGATCTTCTTCGTGCTTGTGGACGGTTGGCGGCTGGTGGCGGGCTCGCTGGTGGAGAGCTTCCAGCACAGGGCCGCAGGCGGTTAGCGGCCCTGCTGCGACAAGATGAATCCGGCCGCCGTGTCGCCACGGCGGCCGTTTCCATTTCAGACCTCGAGATCTAGCTGCAGCGCTTCCAGGACAGGCGGTAGACGATGGCGGCGTTCACGTCCTGGCTGTCGACCGTGGACATGGCCTCCGCGCCGCGCGCGCCCGACAGCCGGATCGAGGAGTTGGTGCGCAGGTTCACGTCGGCCCCGCAACGCGACCAGACCATCGACTGCACGCCCAGTTCGTTGTGGATCATGTAGTCGTCATCCAGCGCGCCGTTGAAGCTGCGGCGGAACGCGGGACCGCGCGAACCGGCGAAGAAGTATTCGACATTGAACTGCGACGAGGCTCCGCGCGGCAAGTGGTTGAAGCCGCGATAGTCCACGGCCAGGACCGCGACGCTGTAGCCTTGCGGCACGTGTACCGGAATCGCGACGTTACAGCTCTTGCGATCGAAGCTGCGTCCTGTCTCGCCGCCGGTCGATACCGAGTATTCGTCGAAGATCAGGCTCAGCGACTTGTTGTCGGGGCTCAGCGTGGTCGACACGCTGCCCGCCGGGCAGCCGTTTCCGCCGTAGCCCGGCTGGCCCAGGTAGATGTCGTCCTCGTAGGCTGTCGCGGTCCCGGCCATAGCGATAACGCCGGCGGCCGCTGCTCCAATCAGAAGCGTTTTCATGGCTGCTCTCTCTTACTCTCACTGTCGCCGGGGATCGGTCGACAATCCCGTTCTAGAGGGGTCAGCGTGGCCCTAGTCTGAGGGGGCCCGACAGCCGGCGTTCATGTTTGAAATCAATTTCCTGCCCCACGGCCGGGGCGGCAGGGCTGCAGGTCGAACTTGAAGGTGATCCCGGACGGAGCGCGCGTGCCGTCGGCGCTGTCGAGCGCCATCATCGCTTCCGAGGACGCCTCAGCCCGGCGGAAGGCAAGCACGGCGTTGAAATCGATCTTGGCGGCCTCGCCACAGCCGATGCGGCGCAGCATCCCGGGGCGTAGTTGGTCGGTGAAGTTGAACTCCCCGTCCTGGGCTCCACGAATCGGATGCCGGAACCCGCGCGGGTTGCCGCCTCGGCCGGTGGTGTAGCTGACCGTAAACAAACCCGCCTCGCGCTGGCCGAGGTGGGCATAACCTCGATAGTCCACCGCGTAGACGCCCAAAGACTGTCCCTCGGGCAGGTTCAGCGGAATGGTCAGGGCGCACCGCTTGCCGATGTCCTGGCCGCCGTTGACCACGAAGTCATCGAACAGCACCGACAGCGACGTGCCATCGGGCGAGACGACCAGTGAATAGGCGCCCGCATCGCAGCCATTGTCGATGGCCGGCCCCTCGACGCGCACGCGCTGGGGGCGAGAGCGCTCTGTGGCCGGCTGGGCCACGATAGCGGAGCTGGCGATGGCGGCGGCGAGCGCGCCGATGATGACTGACCGAAGCATATGAAATCCTCAAGTTCGGGGGACCGGCCTCGGCCAGTCATCGTTATCGACCAGGTAGAGACGACTAGAAGCCGAGGCCTAGCAACGGCGCCATTGGAGCTGGTAGACGATGGCGGCGCTGACATCCTCAGAGTCGACCGTAGCCATCGCCTCGGCCGTCGCCGGGCCCGAGAGCCGGATCGAGGAATTGGTGCGCAGGTTCACGTCCTCGCCGCAACGCGACCAGCTGTTGGCCGCCACGGTCAGTTCGTTGTGGATCGTGTAGTCGCTGTCGAGCGTGCCGTTGAAGCTGCGGCGGAAGGCGGGACCGCGGGTGCCGGCGAAGAAGTACTCGACGTTGAACTGCGAAGAGGCGCGTGGCGGCAGGTGGTTGAACCCGCGGTAGTCGACGGCCAAGACCGACACGCTGAAACCCTCGGGCACGTGCACGGGGATGGCGACGTTGCAGCTCTTGCGGTCGAACGTGCGGCCGGTTTCGCCGCCGGTGGTCACCGAGTACTCGTCGAAGATCAGGCTGAGCGACTTGGCGTCAGGGCTCAACGTCGTGGAGACCGTTCCGGCCGGACAGCCGTTGCCGCCGTAGCCGGGTTCGCCCAGGGTGATGCTGTTCGGGTCGATCTGGGCCTGAGCCGTCGCCGCGGCGCCGAGAACGAGGGCGGCCGAGGCGGCCATCAGAAGGGCTTTCATTGGATAGGTACTCCCGCAAAGTGATCACAAAGGCCGACGCTGATCGCAGGCCCGGAGAAACGTCTAGGCAGCGCCGACTGAACTTGTGCCGCCAAAGGGCTTCACCTCCGGTTCAGATTGATTGCTGCGGCGTATCAATGAGCGGCAGCGGCCCGTAGTTCCCGAATTTGCGGTGCGGCGAGTGAGTGCGCCCGCGCAGCCAATCGCGCCGCCGCCGTAGTGGAGCTGGCACGCGGTTGGGCTTCAGGCCGCGCGCGCAGCGGTGGCGGGAGGCGTCGCGGCGGCTTGCCGAACGGGCGCCGCAGCCGGCGCCGCGGCAGGGCCCTTCTCACGGAAGCGCTTCTTCATCGCCGCCACCCAGCCGGCGAAGCTGTCGGCCTGGGCCGAGGCCTCCGCGAACTGCGCCGGCGTGATGGTCTCGACGTTGCGAGCCAGCGCCACGCGCAGGGCGTCGGGCGAGCGCGCGCCGTCAACGAAGCCGTTCCAGTGATCGCCCATCCGCGCCAGGGACGCATCGTCGCCGGCCAGTGAGTATGCAATCCCGGCCCGGATCAGGCGGGTCTCTTCCTCGCCGGTCAGCGGGCCAGCGGTCTTCCAGCGGTCGCCCAGGCGCTTCTCGAGCAGCGCCGCGGCCTGGGTCCAGTTCTTCTGTTTCCAGTAGATCTCGGCGCGCACGTCCTGGGCGTCGGGCGAAGCGTCGGTTCCGACCACTTCCAGCGCATTGTCGTAGCGGCCAAGGCCGGCCAGGGCGCGGGCCTCGATGACCCGGCGCTCGGCGTTGAGCGCATTGGGCAGCAGGGTCGTGCGCGAGCCCCAGATGGCCTGCAGCGCCTGCTCGGGCTTGCGGTCCATCAGGTAGATCGAGGCCAGGTCGGTGGCGACCTGCGCCTTGGCGACGCCGTCGAGGCGGTTGTCCACTTGGTACTTGAGCAGCTCGGCCGCCTGGCTGAGCAGGTCGACATCGACCAGGCGGCGCGCCAGGCGGCGCACCATGTCGTCGCCCTCGGCGCCGACCGGGGTCAGTTCGCGGAAGTCGTAGAACAGGGCCAGCGCCTGCACCGGCTCCAGCCCGTCGGCCTGGCCTTGCAGGAAGAGCGCACGGAAGGCGTTGGAGAGGTCGGCCTGCAGCTCCATGGCGGCGGGCAGGTTGGGCAGGCGCGTGCCGGCTGAACGCAGCGCCTCGAGCGCCTCGCGATAGCGCCCCTGGCTCAGGTAGATGTCGCCCAGCGTGCGGATAAGCTCCAGCTCGGTGGAATCGCCGCGCCAACGGTAGCGCAGACCGTCCAGGGTCTTCACCGCCTGCAGCGGGGTGATCTTGCCCTGGTCGAGCCTGATCTTGGTCGCCCGCAGCTGCGCCGGCACCGACAGGGCGTCCAGTGGCGCGCGAGCGATGGCGTCATAGATGGCGAGCGCACGGCGGGTCTGGCCCTGCACCTCGTCCACCCGCGCCTGCACCAGGCGCGCGGCGAGCTGTTGCTCGGGCCCCTGCCCGGTCTGGTCGAGCGCGAAGCTGATCAGGCCCGAGGCGGTGGTCTGGTCGCCCAGCTCCAGCGCCGTGCCGGCGTTGGCGACGGCGAACCGGGCGCGCCAGCGCGGCGTGAACTGGTCCACCGCGCGCGCGCCTTGCAGGAACGACTTGCGCGCCTCCTCGTAGTGGCCCTGACGTGCCTCGACGTAGCCGCGCCAAAGCGAAGACGCCGGGTCGTCGGCCAGCTGCGGGACGGAGAAATCGGTCTGCGCCTCGACCCAGCGGCCGACCATGGCGCGCGCGGCGCCGCGCAGGGCGCGGAACTCCGCGTCGGAAAGCATGGCTTCCTTCTGCTTGGCGATCAGGTCGAGCACGCCGATGGCTTCGTAGGACAGCTCGGTGCCGACCAGGAAGCGGGCCAATGCCATGCGCGCGGCGACCGGCGCATCGGCCCCGCCCGCGCCTTCGGCGGCGGCCAGGTCCTGCAGGTGCATGTAGCGTTCGCGGAAGCCGCCCGGACCGGTCTTCGACCAGTTGTCGAAGTCGACCAGACCCGGCATCAGCGACGCCTTGGGCAGGTCCTCGGGGGCCGACGCCTGCGTCTCGGAACCGGGGGAGGAAAGGCTCAGGCCGCCCGGGCGCGAGATCCGCACCAGGTCGCCCTCGATGGCCACCGACAGGTCCTGGGCGGGCGCTTCGACGGCGAGGCCCTGCTGGGTCTGCAGCAGCGCGGTCTGGACGAAGGCGCGGGCGCGGCCGAGGCCCTTGGCAGGGGCAAGGGCGGTGACGGCGGCGAAGCGATCGCCGACCAGCGGATCCTGAATCCAGACCACCCGCGTGGCGCCGGCCAGCGCGATGGTCAGCGCCGGCGGGCCGGTCTGGTCATCGCGGTCGACGCGCACCTCGCTGCGCGCCGGCCGGGCGGCGCCGCCCAGGGTCACGGTCCACAAGGGCCCCTCGACAGCGGTCCCGACGGCGATTCCCTCGGGAACGGCCAGGCGCACGACGGTGTAGTCGGGGCCAGCGGTCCAGCGCAGGCCTGTGGCCGGGCCCAGCGTCTTCAGCGCCTCGGCGACATCGAGCTTCGCCTTGGCGTCGAACACGATCCACACCGCCCCGCCGCGCCGGAAGACGGCGGCGCCCAGGGGATTGGCCCAGGGGAAGCGCAGCGCCAGGCGCCCGGGGGCGGCCGTGGCCTCGACCTTGAGCACGCCCGAGGCAGGCACCGGATTGGGCCGCCCGGCTTCGACGGCGGCCGACGTGGCGGCGGTCTGGGCCGGCTTCAGCAGATTGAGATAGACGGCGCCGTCCGCGCGACCGGTGCGGATATCCGCGCCCTGCGCCAGCAGGAAGGTAATCTGGGTCGAGGACGCGCCCGGCTTGACGTCCACGCCCTCGACGCCGGGGGGCGGATCGACGCGCAGCTGGGCGATGTCCGGACGCTGGGCGCCCGGGACGGTGACGATGACGGTGCGGCCGACGCGGCGCACGCTGGTGCGCGATCCGTTCGGTCCGGCGAACTCCACGCGGGTGAAGTCAGGGTTGCGGCCGATACGCACGATGGTCGCGCCGGACGCTGCGGCAGATGTCTCCGGGGCCGCTGCGACAGGAGCCGCGCCGCTGACGGCGATGGAGCCCGCGCAAGCCACCGCGGCCGTCGTCAAAAGGACGGCGCGCGCGCGCGACTCGGGCCTGCCGGTTTTCATCAGGGGCACAGTGCGTGAACCGGGGTTAGGCCGTGGTTAATGCGGCGTTAGGTCGGGCCGTCGCCGGCGGGCTTGGGCCGCGCAGGCCGCGCCGGGGTAGCCGGCGGCGCGGTGACGCTGGCGGCGGGCGGGGTCGCGGCAGGCGCCGCCGGGGCGGCGGCCGCAGCGGCCGGGCGCGCGGCCGCGGGCCGGGGCCTGGGACGCGGGCGGGACGGACGGCGAGCCGGAGCGGCCGGCGGTGCGGCCGAACTGGTCGCCGGCGCGGCGTTCGCGGTCCCCGGCGCAGCGGGCGCGGCGGGCGTTGGCGTGGCGGCGGCGGGCGCGTTGACGGCGGCGGTGACCCGGGCGGCGACGTTCTGGGCGTTGAAGCGGTCGGCCAGCTTTTCGGTCAGGGCCTTGGCCTGGGGCCGCGGCATCTGGGCCAGGATGGCGGCGAGGTTGCGCTCCTTCATCTTGGCGGCCACGGGAATCAGAACCCGGTCGTCGAGCGTCGCCATGACGGCGGCGGCGTCCTTGGGCTTCATCGACTCATAGACCTTCACCAGACGCACGATCTCGGTGTCGCGCTGAGTGTTGGCCTGGCTGACCAGGCCGGTCAGCTCGCCCTTGAGCGCGGCCAGGGCCTTGATCTTGTTGTCGAGCTTGGCCTCGGCGGCGTTGAGCAGGCCAACCTGGGTGTCGAAGGCCTGTTCGCGCGCATCCAGTTCGCCACGGCGTGTGCCCAGGCTCTGCAAGACGCGCAGCTCCGCCGGCGACAGCCCGGCCTCGCGCGCCAACTCGGCGGCGCTGGGGGCGCAGACGGCGGCGGCCGGACGGGCGGCGACCACCGTGGCGGCCGCGATGCTGGTCGCTGCTGCGGCGCTGGTGCTGCTGGCCGCCGGCGCGGGCGATCCCTTCGTCGGCGCGTTTGGGGAGCCGGCGGGCGCGGATTCGGCCCAGGCCCGGGCCCCCTTCAGGAACTCCGGTGCGCCCTCCAGGCCGGCGATGGCGCGCAGGGCCAGGACCCCGCCGGCGGCGACGGCCACCAGCGGCAGGATGCGGGGCAGTCGGCTCATGAATAACCTCTGGGACGCTCGTCGGCGGCGGAAGCGAACAGTTCGTCGTCGAAGCGACGCGGGGAAGGCCTGGGCGGAGGCGGCGGCGCGCGGTAGGGCGCCGGACGCTCCAGTTCGGGCGGCGGGGCCAGGTTCTGGATCGCGGCGACGACGTCGCGCGGCGGGGCCGGCGTACGCTCGGAGCGGGCCAGGTGCGCGTCCAGCTGCTGCTTCAGTTCGCGCGCCTTGAGGATGCGGTCGTGCAGGCTGTCATGCACTTCATCGGTGGCGGCCCGCAGGTCCGACAGGCCGGCCTCGGCGCGGCGCGCGGCGGCGTCCAGTTCACGCACCGCCTGGGCGAAGGCCTCCTGTCCGTTCTTCAGCGCCTTCAGCTTGCGTTCCAGCCGCCAGCCAAACACCAGCGCCGTCATCAGAAGGACGGCCAGCAGGATATCGAGGCCAATGCCGATGATGCTCATAGGGTCCCCACGACGGCCTTCTTGGCGGCCAGGCTGATCGGGCCTTCGACCCGCACGGCGATATTGGCTCCGCGCTTGCCCATGCGCGCATGCGTCAGCGACACCGAACCGGAGCGCAACTCGATGAGGCTGTCGGGCGAGGCGTTGAACATGATGGTCTCGCCGACCTTCAGGTTAAGCACGCGGGAGAGTGCGATCTGCTGCTCGTCGAGCACGGCGCGGACCTCGGTCTGGGTGCCCCACAGTTCGGTGGCCAGGTGGCTTTCCCAGATGTTGTCGCGGCCGAATTTCTCGCCCATGAACTGCTGCAGCAGCATCTTACGAATGGGCTCCAAGGTCGCGTAAGGCAGGAGCAATTCGATGCGGCCGCCGCGGTCTTCCATGTCGATGCGCAGGCGCACCAGGATGGCGGCGTTGGCCGGCCTAGCGATGGCGGCGAAGCGCGGGTTGGTCTCCAGGCGGTCGAGCTTGAAGTTGACTTCGGTGAGCGGCTCGAAGGCGGCCTTGGCGTCGTTGAGCACCACCTCGACCATGCGCTGCACCAGCACGCGTTCGATGGTGGTGTAGGGCCGACCTTCGATCCGTAGCGCCGCGGTGCCGCGGCGTCCGCCCAGCAGCACGTCCACGATGGAGTAGATCAGGTTCGAATCGACCGTCAGCAGGCCGAAGTTGTCGAGTTCCTCGGCGCGGAACACCGACAGGATGGCCGGCAGCGGGATCGAGTTCAAATAGTCGCCGAAGCGGATCGAGGAGATGTTGTCGAGGCTGACCTCGACGTTGTCGGAGGTGAAGTTACGCAGGGACGTCGTCATCAGCCGCACCAGGCGGTCGAAGACGATCTCGAGCATCGGCAGGCGCTCGTAGGAGACCAGCGCCGAGTTGATGATCGCCCGGATGCCGGAGCGTTCGGCGCCGTCCTCGTCGGTCAGGTCAAAGCCCAGGAGCGAGTCGATCTCGTCCTGGTTCAGGATGCGCTCGCCGGTCGAACCGCCGGCGATGGGATCTTCCCATGCGGGCGCCGCGGGTGCTTCGGCTTGGAGGGTTTCTTCGGCGGCTGAGGACATGTCGGTCACGCGATCCGGACTATTGGATCAACATCTCCTCGATGAGCACGGCGTCGATCTTGTGCGGGGCCAGCACCAGGTTGGCGCGGCGCTGGATTTCCTGGCGCAGCTGGAACGAGCCCTGGCTGCCGTTCAGGTCTTCCGGGCGCAGCTCGCGCAGGAAGGTCTGGAACATGTCCTTCAGGCGCGGCGCCTCCTCCGGCATCATCTCGGCGACCTCGTCGTCCTTCATCTCGAAGGTGAGGGTCAGCTTCAGGAAGGTCGGCTTGCCGTCGGCGGTCTGAATGTTCACCACCAGATCGGGCATGGTGTAGTAGGTCACGCCGTCCGGACCCTCGCGGGTCATGCCGCCGGCCTCGTCCTTCTCGCCCGGCTTGCCGCCCTCGCCGTGCCCCTTGTCCTTCTTCTTCGGCTTCTTGGGGTGCGCGGCGTCGGCCGCCGCGTCGGGCTTGGGCTTGAGGACGAAGAAGAACAGCCCCGCGCCGCCGCCGCCGAACAACAGCAGCGCGCTGACGCCGACGATGATCAGCATCTTCAGCGACAGGCCCTTCTTCTTGGGCGCAGCCTCGCCTTCGGCGCCGTCGGTGACAGCCGGAACCTGCGCGTCCTCCGCGCCTTCCGCAGCCGCTTCGTCTTTCTTCGGTTTCTTCTTGAAGAACATGGTCGCCGCAACGTCCCCAGACCGTGCGCTCATGCTTCGGGCCGGTTTGGTTAACAGCGCGTTTGCAATTGCGGCTAACGCGGCATTTTTTGCCCGCTCGAATTGTCGCAGGCGATTCAAAACTCCAAGGAATTCAAAGGGCCTGTATGGTTAACGGCGTGGCACGGCGCTTGCGTGGGCGTGGGTCATGGAAAACGCAGGCTATATCGCCCTGTCCCGCCAGCTGACGCTGCGCCGCGAGCTCGACATCGCGGCCAACAACCTGGCCAACATGGACACCGCGGGCTTCAAGGTCGAGGAACTGCTGGTCAATACCGAGGACGGGCCCCGCGCCCGCAACCTCGGCATCAACGGCCCGGGCCGATTCGTGCTCGACACCGGCGTGGGCCGCGACTTCGGCCAGGGCGCCACCACCGAGACCGGCAACACCTTCGATTTCGCCATCCAGGGCCAGGGCTTCTTCGCCGTCGGCGGCCCCGAGGGCGAGCGCTACACCCGCGACGGCCGATTCTCCCCCGACGCCAACGGCCGCCTGGTCACCGCCGACGGCCTGCCCGTGCTGGGCGAGGGCGGTTCGGAGATCATCCTCGACATGACCAAGGGCGCGCCCACGGTCAGCGCCGACGGCATCATCAGCCAGGGCTCCGAGCGCGTCGGCCGGCTGCAGGCCGTCCAGTTCACCGCGCTGGGCGTGCTCAGCAAGGACGGCGACGGCTACTACCGCAATACCTCCAACGAAACGCCCTCCCCCGCCACCGACGCCAGCATCCGTCAGGGCATGGTCGAGGGCTCCAACGTCCAGCCCATCACCGAAGTCACCAATCTCATCGCGATCACCCGCGCCTACGAAACCATGGCGAAGATGATCGAAAGCTCCAACGACCTGAACCGCCGCACCGTCGAGCGGCTCGGTCGCGTGTCCTGAGGATTAGCCAATGCGCGCTCTGAGTATCGCCGCCACCGGCATGGCCGCCCAGCAGCTGAACGTCGAGGTCATCTCGAACAACATCGCCAACATGAACACCGTTGGCTTCAAGCGGCAGCGCGCCGAGTTCCAGGACCTGCTCTACGAGAACGTCGAGCGCATGGGGGCCCAGTCCTCGGAGGCCGGCACCGTGGTGCCGACCGGCGTGCAGCTGGGCGCGGGTGTCAAGGCCGGTTCGGTCTACCGCATCACCACCCAGGGCGGCCTGACCCAGACCGGCAACCGCTACGACATGGCCATCGACGGCCGCGGCTACTTCCAGGTCCTGCTGCCCGACGGCACCACCGCCTACAGCCGCGCCGGCAACTTCTCGGTCAACGACCAGGGCGTGTTGTGCACCGACGACGGCTACATCGTGCAGCCCCAGATCACCATTCCGCCCGACGCCAAGGACGTGATCATCTCCAAGACCGGCCAGGTGCAGGTCCTGTCCGGCGCCGACCCGGCCCCCCAGCAGGTGGGCCAACTGGAGCTCGCCACCTTCATGAACGAGGCGGGCCTCGAGGCCGTCGGCGACAACCTCTACCGCGAGAGCGGCGCCTCGGGCGCGGCGGTGGTCGGCAGCCCCGGCGAGGTCGGCTTCGGCCAGTTGATGCAAGGCTACACCGAAGCCTCCAACGTCGACGCGGTCAGTGAAATCACCAACCTGATCGTGGCTCAGCGCGCCTACGAGATGAACTCCAAGATCGTGACCGCGGCGGACCAGATGCTGCAGGCCACCAGCCAGCTGAAGTCATAGGCCGATGATGCGCCTCCTCGCCCTCATCGCCGCCGCCGTCGCCCTCTTCGGGGCCGCTACCGAGGCGCAGGCCGGCACGCCGGTGCGCCTGAAGGACCAGCTCGTCGATGCCGACGGGCGGGTCACCCTGGGCGATCTGTTCGACGGCGCCGGCCAGGCCTCGAATATCCTTCTCGCCAACGGCCCGGCCGCCGGCGCCTCGATCGTGCTCGACGCCGCGCAGGTGCAGCTGATCGCGCGCCGCTATGGCCTCGACTGGGCCAACGACCACGGCTTTCGCCGCCTGGTCGTCAAGAACGACGGCTCGGCCGCCAGCGCCGGCGCGCCCGGCGCCATGGTCGATGTCCTGACCTATTCGCGCAGCCTCGCCACCGGCGAGATCGTGCAGCCCGAGGACGTGGCCTGGACCAAGGTGCAGGCGCACCTGGCCCCCGCCGACGCCGCCCGCGACGCCGAAGCCGCCATCGGACAATCGGCCCGCCATGCCCTGCGCGAAGGCTCGCCAGTGGCTATGCACGATCTCTCCAAGCCCATGGTCGTCAAGAAGGGCGACCTGATCTCCGTCACCTACGACATGGATGGCGTGTCGCTGTCGCTGCAGGCCCAGGCCACCCAGGCCGGCGCCGTGGGCGATCCGATCGCCGTGCTCAATACCCAATCGAAGAAGACGATTGTGGCCGTGGTCACCGGACCCGGCACGGCCGCCGTTGGCCCCGAGGCAGACAGCCTCCGCTCCTCCACTCGTCTCGCCACTCGTTAGGGGTTCCCCATGCGTAACGCCGCGCTTATCGCCACCGCCGCCCTTTCCCTCTGTGCCTGCTCGACCATCAAGGAGACCGTCGCCGGTCCCCAGCTGGCGCCCATGGGCTACCCCTCCGGCATGACGCCGCAGACCCTCAACATCGTGCCCCAGCCCGCGCCCGCGCCGGCCTCGCCCAACTCGCTGTGGCGCACCGGGGCGCGGACCTTCTTCGCCGACCAGCGCGCCCGCAACATCGGCGACATCCTGACGGTGAAGATCCAGATCGACGACAAGGCGCAGATGTCGAACTCGACCAACCGCTCGCGGACCAACAGCGTCCAGGCCGGCGTGCCGCACCTGTTCGGCCTGGAGACCAGCCTGGGCCGCGCCTTCCCCTCCGGCTTCGATCCCAGCCAGATGATCGGCGTCACCGGCGACGCGGCCTCGCAAGGCGCCGGCGCCATCAGCCGCTCGGAGAAGGTCAGCCTGACCATCGCCGCGGTGGTCACCGGCATCATGCCCAACGGCAACCTGATCATCCAGGGCCGGCAGGAGGTGCGCACCAACGCCGAGGTGCGCGAACTGACCGTGGCCGGCATCGTCAACCCGGCGGACATCTCCGCCGCCAACACCATCGACCACACCCAGATCGCCGAGGCCCGCATCAGCTACGGGGGCCGCGGCGACGTCACCGGCGTGCAGCGCGCGCCCCTGGCCCAGCGTGTGGTGGAGCGGTTCTCGCCGTTCTAGGCCTGTTTTCCTGTTCCGGGTGCAGGGCGATCCGTCCTGCACCCTTTGCCTTGCGCCTCCTTTTCCAGTCCCGTTTCGCCGTTCCGCGGGCCGCCACGCCTGCCGAGCGCAGCGGCGCAGCCTTTGTTCACAAGGGTTTTCAAGCCGCTGACCCCATAGGGTCCGTTGATCCGGGCGCTGGGGTCAATCGATGCGCGGCCGTCGTTCCGCAGGCTGTTTCGGGCGGGGTCGGAACAGGGGTCCATAACAGGCCATAACAGGGCCGTTTCTGACCATTGGAACAGGGCGCTCAAGTCCGCGCGAAATCGTCATCCCAAGCCCCGCCTGGGGCTGGGACGCGCCGGACGCGCTCGCGGCCACGCCGCGCATGGCCGAAAACGCTGTCGCCATGGCCGGGGACGCGCCCCCGATGGCTGCGGACGCCGTCGCCATGGACCCGGCGGAAAGCCGCGCTGCAGCGGAGGCGCCTGTCGCATTCCCGCCACATTTCGCCCCCCTTCGCAACGGCGCCGTGAACCCTTTGCGCCCAAGCCACGTTGTCTTGGTGAATGGAGGACGGGCCATGCGCACGATGATTGCTATCGCCGCCGGGATTTTCTGCCTGGGTTCGGTCGCCGCGGTGGCGCACACGGTCGATCAGTCGGCCCCCGCCGTGACCTGGAACCTCTACGTCAACGGCGACGAGGCAAAGCTTGCCTACGGCCAGCCGGACTCCGACCTCGTGGGCGTGATGATGTCCTGCAACCGCGGCGACGGCGCCGTTACCGTCTCGGGCGACGTCGATCCGGCCAAGCCTCAGATGACCCTCGCCTCGGGAGAAAAGCAGATCCAGCTCTCGGGCCCTGCCTCGACCGACCCAATGGGCGAAGGCCTCTACATGGAAGCCCGCGCCTCCACCCATGACGCGGCCATCGCGCGTTTCGCCCGCACCGGCGACCTGTCGATCCGCACCGGCGCGACGATGACGGAAATGCGCGCCTCGGCTCAGGCCAGGGGCGACATCCGCCGCTTTTTCGCGCACTGTGAAGCCTGAGCCGCCGCCCGTCTGACTCTCGGGGGAGACCATGCGACTGATCGTTCCGCTGCTTGCGGCCCTCAGCCTGGCCTCCACGGCCGCCATCGCCCCACAGGCGTGGGCTCAGGCCGGCTGGACCTGGACCCTTTATGAGGACCACACCGCCCTGGCGCTGGCCAACGAGATCCCCGACACCGATTCGCTGGCGGCCGTGCTGGAATGCACGCCGGGTTCAGGCCAGGCCAAGGTCTCGATCTTCCCTTCCGGCAAGCGCACCAGCCCCGTGGTCGGCCAGTACAAGACCACCGACGCGGCCTTCGTGGCCTTCGTCGCCAGCGGCAAGCTGAGCCTGAAGACCGAGGCCGGTTCCGGCGAAATCGCCATGGCCGCGCCGCACCTGCCCAAGCTGGCGCGCTTCAGCCAGCTCTGCGGGGCTTGATCCCGGTCCCTGACTAGGCCGTAAATCGCCGGTCTTCGGGGGAATTCAGCATGAGCCTGCACCGTCGCGCCTTCCTGGCCACCGCCGCCGCCGCGCCGGTGGTGGCGGCTGCCCCCTCTGTTTCGGCCATGGCGGGCGACCTGACCTGGCTCGACGCCACCGCCATCGCGGCCCTGATCCGCAAGCGCCAGATCAGCGCGGCCGAGGCCGTCGGCGCCGCCGTCGAGCGGGCCAAGGCGGTCAACCCCCAGCTCAACTTCATCGTCACGCCCGACTTCGAGCGCGCCATGGCCCGCGCCGCCGCACCCAACATCGACCCCGCCCCCTTCGCCGGCCAGCCGATCCTTGTGAAGGACCTGGCCGACTGGCCGGGTCTGCCGACACGCTACGGCAGCCGCGCCACCCAGGCCTCGCCGCCCGCCAGCAAGGCCGAGGCCCGCGCCGCCGGCGTGGTCGCCGCCGGCTTCACCGTCATCGGCAAGTCGGCCACGCCGGAATGGGGATTCCTGCCCACCACCGAACCGCTGGCCTTCGGGCCGACGAAGAATCCCTGGGACCCGACCCGTTCCTGCGGCGGCTCCTCGGGCGGGGCGGCGACGGCAGTGGCCTCCGGCGTCCTGCCGCTCAGCCATGCGACCGACGGCGGCGGCTCGATCCGCATTCCCGCCGCCTGCTGCGGCCTGTTCGGCCTGAAGACGAGCCGCGGCCGCTCCACAGGCGACGCCAAGGGGCCGACCGACCTGTCGGTGTCGCTGTGCGTCAGCCGCACCGTGCGCGACACCGCCGCCCTGCTGGCCTCGGTCGAGCTGACCGGCGCGGGTGCGACCTATGCCCCGGTCGGCCTGGTCTCGCGCCCTTCCAGCCGCAAGCTGAAGATCGGCTTCACCACCACCGACCCGCTGGGCCACGGCGCCGACCCCGAGGTGGCCGAGGCGGTCAACGCCACCGCCCTGCTGCTGGAATCCCTCGGCCACGATGCGCATCCGCTGGACGGCTGGGGCTTCGAGACGGCGACTTTCAGCGATGATTTCCTGGCGCTGTGGGCCGAAGGCGGCCGGCAGGTCGTGGCCGGCGTCACCGCCGCCGCCGGGCCCGGCGCGGCCGAGCGTGCGCTGGAGCCCTTCACCCTGGCGCTGGCCAAGATGCGCGAAGGCCTTACCCAGGCGCAGTTCGAGGCCGCCGTCGGCCGGGTTATCGGCGCGGGGCGCGCGCACCTGAACCTCTACAAGACCTACGACGTGATCCTGTCCCCGGTGCTGGCAAGCCCGGCCGTGCCGCTGGGCTACGTCGCGCCCGACGTCGCCTTCGACACCCTGCGCCAACGCCTGCAGGATTACGTCGGCTACACTCCGCTGAACAACGTCGCCGGCAATCCGGCCATGAGCGTGCCCCTGGCGATGAGTTCCGGCGGCCTGCCGATCGGCATCCACTTCGCCGCCGACGTGGGCCAGGAACGCACCCTGCTGGAACTGGCCTACCAGCTGGAGCAGGCCCAGCCCTGGATTGCGCGGCGTCCGGCCGTTCACGCCTAGACGCGGGGGCCGCACTCAGCGAACATTGATCCGTGAAACGGACCGCCTCAGCTTTGCTGGCCGCCATGGCGCTTTGCGCCTGCACGGGCGCGGCGCGCAGCGCGCCCGCGCCGCAGCCGGTTGGCGGGGACTGGCGGATGGCGGCCGAGGAAGACTCCGCCACCCTCACCTGGCAGGCGGGCGCGGCCCGGTCCCTGGCCTTCGAATGCCATGGCGGCCAGGATCCGAACCTGGGCCTGATGGCCTGGCAGCCGATGACCGCCGCCGTCCCGCCCACCGACAAGCCCGAGGAAATCGCGCTGACGTCCGGCCGCGAGCGGCAAACCTATCCGACCCTGACGCAATCCAACGGCGGCTTGTGGGAGCAGATGGGCCATGCCCGCAAGAACGACCCGGTCATCACAGCCTTCCGGCGCACCGGGTCGCTGCAGATGCTCGAACGCGGAAACTATGCCGCGACTCTCGCCTCCAGCCCCGGCAACACCGCCGTGGCCGACTTCTTCAACTGGTGTCACTGACATGACCACCCTGACCCGGGCCGCCCTCATCGCCCTGCTCGTCGCCGCACCCCTGCCCGTCTTCGCGGCCGATGACGAGGAACCGCCGGCGCCGGCGTGGACGTTCAGCCACGAGGATGGCGTGACCATGCTGCTGTTCGGCGTGCCCGCCGAATGGGAAGGTTCGCCCAACTACCTGAGTTGCAAGGACCACTCCGGCAAGGTCGAGGTGGAGGTCTGGGCCGACCATCAGGTCAACCCCAATGATGAGGGCGGCCAGGAGACCACGCGCATCACCGTGCGGTCGGGCCCGGTCGAAAAGGTGTTCCAGGCCCAGGCCCAGGACGAAGAGATGAACGGCGGCGCCGAGGTCACCGCCACCCTGGCCGCCGACGAACCGGTGTTGGCCCAGTTCGCCCGCACCGGCGTCATCAAGCTGACCGCCTATGGCGCCTCCACCGATATGCCGCCCGCCAAGGTCGCCGACGCGGCCAAACTGCTCCAGGCCTGCCGCAAGGCGCACTAGGCCGCTCCATCACAGGGAAACCCCAGTATGAAACCCGTAACCCTTCTCGCCGCCGGCGCGATCAGCCTGATGCTCACCACCGGCTGTTCGCCGGCCAAGGGCAAGGCCGACGCCCCGGCCAAGGCGGCGCCGGCCGCGGCCGCTGCAGCCGCCGCTGACCGGGCGGAGCCCGCCGCCGCCACCCAGGACAACGCCGACGGCGCGGTGTGGACCTTCTTCCAGACCGAGGAAGGCACGCACCTGAGCTTCACGGTCCCGGAAAGCGACGACGTGGCCAACTACTTCGTCTGCCAGTCCGGTTCCGGGACCCTGCAGGCCTCGGTCTGGGCCGACCACCCGATCGCGGGCGAACCGTCGGCGGAGGCGCGCACGGAGATGACCCAGCTCACCCTGATCTCGGGCGCGGCATCCAAGTCCTATGAAGCCGTGGCCGAGGGCGAGGAGATGTACGGCGGGGCGCAGGTCACCGCCATGAACGTGGGGCTGAACGACCCGGTCATCGCCGAGTTCGCCCGCACCGGCGTGATCCAGATGAAAGCCTTCGGCGCGACCACCAAGATGCCGGCGGTGAAGCTCGCGGACGTGCAGAAGCTGCTGAAGGCCTGCAAGAAGGCGGATTAGGCCCTAGGCGCGCGCGCCCTTGGCGCCGGCTTCGTCGATGCCCAGCGCCTTGAGCGCGGCGGCGGCGATGCCGTCGGCGTCGAGGCCCGCCTGGGCGTACATCACTTCGGGCTTGTCCTGGTCCTGGAAGACGTCGGGCAGGGTCAGGGTGCGCACCTTCAGGCCGCGGTCCAGCGCCCCGTTGTCGGACAGCAGATGCAGCACGAAGGCGCCGAAGCCGCCGCGGGCGCCTTCCTCGACGGTGACCAGGGCTTCGTGCTCGCGGGCCAGGCGCAGGATCAGATCCTCGTCCAGGGGCTTGGCGAAACGAGCGTCGGCGACGGTGGCGCTGATGCCGCGCGCCGCCAGCAGTTCGGCGGCCTTCAGCGCCGGCTCCAGCCGGGTGCCCAGCGACAGGATGGCCACCGCCGTCCCTTCGCGCACGATGCGGCCCTTGCCGATCTCCAGCGGGGCGGCCAGCTCGGGAATGTCGACGCCCACGCCGTCGCCGCGCGGATAGCGCAGGGCCGAGGGGCCGTCGTCGATCTCGCAGGCCGTGGCGATCATGTGCGCCAGCTCGGCCTCGTCGGACGGCGCCATCAGCACGAAGCCGGGCAGCTGGCCGAGGTAGCCGATGTCGAAGGAGCCTGCGTGGGTGGGGCCATCGGCGCCAACCAGGCCGGCGCGATCCAAGGCAAAGCGAACCGGCAGCTTCTGGATGGCTACGTCGTGGACGACCTGGTCGTAGCCGCGCTGCAGGAAGGTCGAATAGATGGCCGCGAAGGGCTTCATCCCCGCCGCCGCCAGCCCGGCCGCGAAGGTGACCGCGTGCTGCTCGGCGATGGCCACGTCATAGGTGCGGTCGGGGAAGCGCTCGCCGAAGATGTCCAGGCCGGTGCCCGAGGGCATGGCGGCGGTGATGGCGACGATGCCGGCGTCGCGCTCGGCGCGCTTGATCAGCTCCTGGCCGAAGACCTTGGTGTAGCTGGGGGCATTGGAGGGGGTCTTGGACTGTTTGCCCGTCACCACGTCGAACTTGACCACGCCATGGTACTTGTCGGCCGAGTGCTCGGCGGGCGCGTAGCCCTTGCCCTTCTGGGTGACGACGTGGACGAGCACGGGCTTGCCCTTGAACTCGGCGGCGTTCTTCAGGACCGGCACCAAGTCGTCGAGGTTGTGACCGTCGATGGGGCCCACGTAGTAGAAGCCCAGCTCCTCGAACAGGGTGCCGCCGGTCATCATGCCGCGGGCGTATTCCTCGGCCTTCTTTGCCGCTTCCTTCATCGGTTTGGGCAGCACGCCGACCACGGTCTTCCCGAACTCGCGGAAGGAGCGGTAGATGCCGCCGGAGACCAGCCGCGCCAGATAGGCGCTCATGCCGCCCACCGGGGGCGCGATCGACATGTCGTTGTCGTTGAGGATGACGATCAGCTGCTTGGCCGAGTGGTCGGCGGCGTTCATCGCCTCATAGGCCATGCCGCAGGTCAGCGAGCCGTCGCCGATAATGGCCACGACCTTGTTGTCCTCGCCCTTCTGATCCCGGGCCGCGGCGAAGCCCAGGGCGGCGCTGATCGACGTGCCCGCGTGCGCGGCGCCGAAGGGGTCGTATTCGCTCTCGGCGCGCTTGGTGAAGCCCGACAGCCCGCCGCCCTGGCGCAGGGTGCGGATGCGGTCGCGGCGGCCGGTGAGGATCTTGTGCGGATAGGCCTGGTGGCCGACGTCCCAGATGACGATGTCACGGGGCGTTTCGAAGACGTGGTGCAGGGCGACGGTCAGCTCGACCACGCCCAGGCCCGCGCCAAGGTGGCCGCCGGTGACGGAGACGGCGTCGATGGTCTCGGCGCGCAGTTCGTCGGCCAGTTGCTTGAGTTCGGGGATCGTCAGCCCACGGGTGTCCGCGGGGGATTTGATCGTGTCGAGAAGCGGGGTGTCGACGGGCATCAAGCGGCTCTGAAAACGGCTACCGGACTAACGCACACAAGGGTGCGCGGTTACGCGCGACGCTGTAGCACGAAGTCGACACCGGCCCGCAGGAAATCGGCGGCCTCACCGAAAAGCTCAAGGTGTCTGCACGACTGGTCAGCCAGCAGATTGACCCGCTCGCGCGCCGCGTCGACCCCCAGCAGGGTGACGAAGTTGGTCTTGCCGCGGGCCGCGTCCTTGCCGCCCGCCGCCTTGCCCAGCAGGTCCTCGTCGCCTTCCGCGTCGAGCAGGTCGTCGACGATCTGGTAGGCCAGGCCCAGGTCCTGGGCGAACATCATCAGGGCGTGACGCTCGGGATCGGCGGCGTCGGCGATGATCAGCGGGATCTCGAAGGCGTAGGCGAACAGGGCCCCGGTCTTCAGCCGCTGCATGCGCGCCACCCCGCCCAGGTCGTCGCGCGCGCCCAGCAGGTCGATCATCTGGCCGCCGGCCATGCCCTGGGCGCCCGAGGCCAACGCCAGGCGGCGCACCAGCTCGCAGCGCACCTCGGCGTCGTCGTGGGTGTCGGGGTGGCTGAGGATATCGAAGGCGGCGGACTGCAGGGCGTCGCCCACCAGGATGGCGGTGGCCTCATCGTATTGCTTATGCACAGTGGGGCGGCCGCGGCGCATGTCGTCGTCGTCCATGGCCGGCAGGTCGTCGTGCACCAGGCTGTAGGCGTGGATGCATTCCAGGGCGCAGGCGGCGCGCAGCACTGACCGCTCGTCGACGTCGAACATGCGCGCCGTCTCGATGGCGAAATAGGGGCGCAGGCGCTTGCCGGGGCCGAGCGCGGCGTAGCGCATGGCCTCGGTCAGGCGTTGCTCGGCGCCGTCGGCGCGGGGCAGCAGTTCATCGAGTGCGACGGTGACCAGGTCGGCCGCCTCTTCCACCCGCGCGGCGATGGCGGCGATGTCGGGACGGGCCAGCGCCGCGGTCACGAGAAGTCCGCCGCCTCGGTCCCCTGGGCCTTGCCGTCCTTGCTGACGACGATCTTCTCGACGCGCAGGCGCGCGGCCTCGAGGCGCTTTTCGCAGTGGGCCTTGAGCTTGGCGCCCTGCTCATAGAGCTCGATCGACTTTTCCAGCGGCGCGCGGCCGCTTTCCAGCTCGGAGACGATCTTCTCCAGCTGGGCCAGCGCATCCTCGAAGCTGAGGGCGGAGATGTCGGTCACGGGTGCGGCGTCGGTCACGGCGATTCCAGGTCAGCGCGGGCGAAGCGGCATGTCTAGAACGCTGGCCGGGCGCGGGCAACGATGAGGGTTGGCTAATCGCGCGTTAGGGCTGGCTGGCGGCCGGCGGTGAAATGTCGAACTCGGTGAGCGCGCCGGGCTTCCACTGCGGCGCGACCAGGACACGGCGGGTCAGGTCGTCGGTGACCAGGAAGTCGTTGAGGTAGGTCTCGCGCGCCCGGGTGTCGCTGAGCACCGTGGCCTTGCCGGACGCCGTGACGTGGAACAGCCGGCCGGGCCATTCGCCGACCAGGAACGAACCGTCGTCCAGGCGCGCCAGCCCGTCCGCCTGGCCCAGGCCGTCGGCGATCCTGCGGATCGCCTTCGTCGCCGGATCGGCTTCCAGCAGCAGGCCCTGCATGGTGGTGATGTAGAGCTTGCCGCCTGCGGGCAGCAGGCCGTTGGCGCTGCGCAGGTCGGGGGTCTTGAGCCACAGGCCGAGCGTGTCGCCGTCCAGCCGGTAGACCGAGCCGCCGTCACTGTCGGAGACGATCACCGTCCCGTCGGGCAGCAGCGCCACGTCGTTGAGGAAGCCTGCGCCCGGGGCGGGCAGGCTCTGCGCGACCTTGCCGGTGGCGGCGTCGATGACGCGCAGGACCGTGATGTCGGCGACGTAGAGCTTGCCGTCCTTCAGCGCCATGCCCTTGGGCGCGTCCAGGCCCGTGGCCCACTGCCGCTCCAGCATGATGCCGTCGCGTGAGATGCGGCTGATGAAGCCGTTGCCGTCCCTCGCCTCGCCCTCGCCGTTGACGTTGGAGACGTAGAAGAAGCCGCTGTCGGCGCTGAGCAGCACGCTTTCGGGAGAGGCCAGGCCGGTGACGGTCCAGCGCTGGGTCATCGCAAACGGCGACGCCCGGTCGGCTTGCTCAGCCTTCCGGGCGCAACCCGCGGCGGTCAGCGCGATCAGCGCCGCCGCCGCCAGATGGGCTAGGCCTCGACTCATCCACCGACGTTTACAGTTCCGGAGCCCATCACGCTCTTGGAAACCGGGCCGGTGGCGCTTTTCACGTTCACGTCGCCCGAGCCCATGATGTTGGCCTCGACGCGGCCGGCCGGAGCATTGACGTTGACGTCGCCGGAGCCGGCGATGTTGGCCTGCACCGAGGTGGCGTTGCCGCCGTTGACGGTGACGTCGCCCGAGCCGGCGATGGAGGCTTCCACCGGGCCGCGCACGGCGGCCACGGTCACGTCGCCGGAGCCGGCGATGGAGGCGTCCAGCTGGCCGGTGGCGCCGGCGTTGACGTCGCCCGAACCGGCGATCGACACCGACAGCTTGCCTGAAGTGGCGACGGTGCTGTCGCCGGAGCCGGCTTGCGAGACTTCAACCGAACCGGTGGTCTGGCCCACGGTCCAGTCGCCGCAGCCGGCATTGCCGAGGTCAACGCTGCTGGCCCGGCCGATCCAGCCGAACACGGCGCCGCTGGCCTTCACGTTGACGTCGCGCGGCATGCGGATGGTGATGATCGGGGTCTCGCGCATGTTCACCTGGCCCATGTCGCGGACATTGACCGTGGTGTTGCCCAGGCTGTCGAGCGGGTTGCCGCCGGGCGCGGGGGCCGGGCCGTGGGTGTCGCAGCCACGGATGCGGCTGCGGCCCAGCAGGCCGCCGGAGGAGGACAGGCCGCCGTCCAGCTTCACCTTGCCGCCGGCCAGGTGTTCGATGGTGATGCGCGGCAGGTCGGCGCGGCTGCCGTTGACGACCTGCACGTCGATGTCGGTGCGGTCTTCGGGAATGATGACGACGCGGGCGACTGCATCCTTGATCTCGACTTCGGGCCCCTTGGCCTGGGCGGCGCCGGCGAAGGCGACGAGGGCGAGGGCTGCCGAGAGGGCGTAGACGGCTTTCATGGGGAGGTCTCCCTGAGGTGCGGATTTCGAGGTGACCCTAGCCGTTCGTCGAACAGAGTCAGCTTAATTCGAGGTCATGACGACGAAGTAATGACCGCCCGCAATCCCTTTAGCGAGAAGGGTAAACCGGCGGGAACGGCGGCGGCGGCGGCGGCACGTCGGGGACCGGATTGACCGCGCCGTCGGGCGCGCACGGCGCATAGCTGACTCGATTGAACGAGGCCCAGGTGCGGAAGCTCGACGTGTCGACGTGGAACCTGACCCCGGAATAGAAGCCCAGGCCCATCTGCCGCGCGGGCCCTTCGGTGGCCAGGATCGGGCAGACGCGCAGCATCAGGCCGTCGCGGGTGATGGCCGGATCTCCCGGGACCATGTCGAAGGCGAAGAACTCGCGGTGGGCCGACCGCTCCGCCCCGCCGGCGCAGACATTCAGCCAGCCCGGCCGGTAGCCCGACATGATCTCGATCCTGGGCATCGACGGCTTCACCCGATCCTCGATCAGGTGCAGCGTTGAGGCGGCGTGGGGCCAGACCTCCTCCGGTGGCACCGTGAAGGGCGCGCCGCAGCCCTTCCAGTCCGAGGCGGTGCGTAGCAGCTGATAGGTCGGGAAGCGCCCGCCCAGCCCCTGCCCGGCCAGGAAAGCCTCGAAACGCTGGATCTGCGGCTGCCATTCCGGCTGGGCCGAGCGCCAGGCATTGAAACCGGCCTCGCTCTGGTCGAAGCGGTTGTAGCGCACGGCCTCGAGGCCGCTGGCCAGCAGGCTGTCGTTGGGCGCCAGCCCCTGCCCCAGCGCGCGCTTGGCGATGTTGGCCATGACGATGCGCAGCCGTCCGGTCGGGCCGTTGGCGTCGAAGAGGACCAGCGGTTCGGACACGGACTTGCCGGTCCCCTCGACCATGGCCTGGGCCAGCGACGGGTCGGCGCTATTCAGGCGGCCGGCGATGTCGGCGGCGGTGACCACGCCCTCGGCGTTCCAGTCGGACAGCGCGATGGCCATGGCGCGGGCGGCGAAGCGCGGGTCGGAAAAGACCGCATAGGTCCCGTCCGAATTGCCGTCGAAGCCGTCGAAACGCGGCGTCCCTTTCCAGGGATGCTTCGGGTCCTGGCGCAGGCCCCAGTAGTTGTTCAGCGCCAGCGCCTTGGGCGCGTAGGCGTCGTCGGTGGGCAGCGGGCCGGTCAGGTAGAGCGTCGCCCCGTCGCGCCAGTTCTGCCGCGGCTTGACCGTGTCGGCATAGGGAATCGGATCGGCCGCGACCGGTCCGACGAACAGCAACAACAGCAACAGGGCGAGCAGACGCTTCATCGCGGCATGAAAGCTGAGCCGGGGCGCGCTGTCATCCCCTTCCCGCGGTGCGTCCGGGCTAACGCGCGATCTCCAGCACCGCCCGCAAGCCCGGGCCGTTATCCTCCAGCCGCAGGCCGCCGCCGTGCAGCTTGGCGCAGGCCGCGGCGATGGCCAGGCCCAGGCCCGAGCCCTGCGCCGAACGCGCCGCGTCGAGGCGGATGAAGCGCTCCTTCACCCGACCGCGATGCTCCGCCGCAATGCCCGGCCCGCTGTCGGCGACCACGATCTGGATGCGTCCGCCCAGGTCGCGCAGTTCGACGGCCACGTCGGCCCCCTTGCCGGCGTGCCGCGCAGCGTTGTGCAGCAGGTTGCCCAGGGCCTGGCGGATCAGCAGTTCGTGGCAGTTCACCACCACCGGCGCCGCCGAGCCGGCGATGCCCAGCAACTGGGCCTCGTCCTCCAGCACCGGTCCGAACAATTCGCAGGTCTCGGCGATCAGGGCGGCCAGGTCGACGGGCTGGAACATGTCGCGCGACACCCCGGTCTCGGCCCGGGCGATGTCCAGCAGCGCGGCGGTTGTCGCCAGGGTCCGGTCCGCCTCCTCCAGCGCCTGGCCGATGGCGGCGCTGCGCGCGCGGTCGGAGGCCTCGGGATCGATCGCCCGCGCCAGCGCGCCGCGCATGCGGGTGAGCGGCGAGCGCAGATCGTGGGCGAGGCTGTCGGTCACCGTGCGCATGCCCGTGACCAGCTCCTCGTTGCGGTCCAGCATGGCGTTGATGGCCAGGCCCAAGCGGTCGAAGACGTCGCCGCCAGCTTGGGCGTCGACCCGTGCGGCCAGCTCTCCCGAAGCGATCTGGCCGGCCGTGGCGGCGATGGCCTCCGCCCGCCGGTAGAGCAGGCGGTTGAGCCAGAAGGCGGCGGCCAGCACCGCGGCGAGCGCGGCCGCCAGGGCCGCGAAGGCGCCGGTCTCCACGGCGCGCCGAAAGGCGGTGCGTTCGCGCAGGTCCTCGTAGACCACCAGGGTGCCGCCCGACGAGATCGGCTGCACCAGCACGCGCCAGGCCCGGGCCTGCCCTTCCACCGTGACCCGCGAGGCGCCGGAGTTTGGCAACTGGTTCCAGCGCAGCAGGTCGGCGCCGCCCAGCAGCCGGCCGTCATCGGAGAACAGGGCATAGCGAAAGGCCTCGCGCCCGCGCGCCCGCTCGCCGCGCTCCAGGGCGCGCGCCAGCGGTCCCAGCCCCTCCTCGTGGGCGAAGGCGACGAAGTAGTCCCGCGCCGAGCGCGCCACCGCCCGCTGGCGCGCGTCGATGACCGCCTCGCCCATCCGGTCGATGATCACCACCCCCACCGCCAGCGCCAGCAGGGCCACGATCAGCAGGGCCGCCGCCACCGTGCCGGCGCGCAGGCGCAGGGCCGGTTTCATGGCGTCTCGGAGAAGCGGTAGCCGGTCCCGCGCAGGGTATGCAGCAAGGGCTTGCGCGGCCGCTCGTCGATCTTCTTTCGCAGGCGGCTGATGTGGGTGTCGATGACGCTGGTGTGAGGGTCGAAGCGGTAGTCCCAGACCTGCTCCAGCAGCATGGTGCGGGTGACCACCCGGTCCTTGTGGCGCAACAGGTATTCCAGCAGCTTGAATTCGCGGGGCAGCAGGTCGATCACCTGGCCCGCCCGCGACACGCGCCGCCCCAGCAGGTCCATTTGCAGGTCCCCGCAACTCAGCACTGTCTGGGCATCACCGGGGACCTGGCGGCGCAGCAGGTTTTCCAGGCGCGCCACCAGTTCCGAATAGCCGAACGGCTTGGTCAGGTAGTCATCGCCGCCCGCGCGCAGGCCCTTCACCCGTTCGTCGAGGTGACTGAGCGCGCTGAGGATGAGGATGGGCGTCTGCACGCCCGCGGCGCGCAGCGCCTTGACCACGCTGAGCCCGTCCATGCCGGGCACCATGCGGTCCATGACGACGGCGTCGAAACCGGAACTGGAGGCGCTGAACAGGGCGTCGCGGCCATCGCCGACCTGGTCGACGGTGAAACCGTCCTGGCGCAGGCCGTTGGCGATATAGGCGGACGTGTCCGCATCGTCTTCGACCACCAGGATGCGTCGGCTCATGGGTCAGGTCCGCGTGGAGCCCCCTTCTGATCCCGATCGATGGCGAAGTGTGGGCGGTCTGGACGGCCCGGGGGCGGGCCGCCCAGCCACTCAGCCCCGGATCACCCCTTGGCGATACAGGCCTTCACGAAGGCGCGCTCGTGCGCCGGGCGAGGCGAACGCGTGCGCCATTCCTTCTCGCAGGCCGCGCGCTTGGTGTTGGCGGCCGAAGCGGCGGTGGAAGGGGCGGAGTTGGTCTTGCCGGCGGGCGGCGTCGCGGCGCCGGCGGCCGAGGCCAGCAGCATGCCGGCGACAAGGGCGGCGGGCACGATGAACTTGCGCATTGCAGGGTCCTTGGAAATAGCAGCACCGGTTCGTTCCGGTCACGCCACTAGGCGCCCTGCGCCTGTCAGCAGCGGCGGCGCCAAACTCAATCCTGTGTAAGGTTGGCCTCGGCCAGGACGGCTTGCAGCGCGTCCGTGCGGCCCAGCGCTTGGGCCACATACGCCAGACGGTCCGCCCTGGCGGGGCTGAGCGGTCCGTCGGCGAGCGCAACGTGGGCGCAGGCGCGCACGATCAGGTCGCGGCGATCCTCGGCGGCCTTGGCTGCCGTGGCCGCGACCGCGGCCGCGAGATCGCCCCGCGCCGCCAGCGCCTCGGCCCGCCCGGCGCCGAAGGGAATGTGCAGCAGTTCTACGACCACGGCGTCCATGCGGGCGACGGCGGCGAGGGTCGGCGGGCCGTCGGCGGCGGCGACATGGACCATGCTCAGCGCCAGGCACTCGACCGCCGCGCCGTCGTCGAACTGGGCGGCGTTCTTATTCAGCACCCCTTGCCAGGCGATGCGGCTGTAGGCGCCGTTCACGACCATGGCCGCGCCCATGGCCACCGGCAGCCAGCCCAGGATGCCGGCGTGGAACAGCAGCGCCACGACCCCGGCCGCGATGGCGAGCAGGCCCAGGACCAGATTGATGCCGCCGGGTTTTTCCATGACCTGCTTCGCGCTCCGGACGTTGGGGCAGGCGTCAATCGTGGGCCGCCGCCGCGGTCACCATGCCGGATTCTCCGGCGGGTCCAAGCCTTGCCGTATCACCGTTCGTTGGGGCAGGCTGCCCGCCGTTCGCCCACCCACCCGCTGCAACGGTGATTCATGTCCGACCTTCGCCGCTTCAGCCCCAAGCCGACCGTCCTGATACTGTGCCTATTGGGCATCTTGCTCGGGCTGTTCCTGGCGCTGGGCGCGCCCAACCCGTTCGCGGGGCTGGGGCTGCACGAGCGGCCCTCCAAGTTCCTGATGCTGCTACGCGTCGGCGGCGCCCTGATCGCCCTCTTCTCGCTCATGCGCGTGCTGGGCTGGAAGTCGCTGGCGGCGGACCGAGACGGCGTCGAGGAGCGTGGCTGGTTCTCCAGCAAGCGCCACCGCTGGGCCGACCTGAAGAGCAAGGCCATGGACAGGCCCGAGGGCGCGCCCCCGACCTACCGGCTGCGCTTCACCACCGGCACGGTCGAGCTGGTCGCCGCCCATTGGCGGGCGGCCGACGTTGAGGCCCTGCGCGCGATGGCGCCCTAGGCCCGGGCGGCCTCCTCCTCCGGCGAGCGTGGCGCCAGGATCGGCCACAGGATCGGCTTGAGCAGCAGGAAGGCCAGCCCCGCGCCGCCGGCCATGGCGGCGTGGATAAGCCAGAAGTTGGTCATCGACATTTTTTCGGCCTGACCGCCCATCCATCCCACGAACTGGTTGGCGGCGAACAGGTGCAGGTAAAAGATGCCGATCATGGTGGCGCCCAGGGCCGGGGGCGCGGTGCGCGCGTACATGGCCAGCGCGACCGGGAAGACGTTGGCGAAGCCGATCGAATTAAGGACGTGGAATGCCACCAGCCACCAGATGCTCGCTCCGTGCGGCCCGGCCGTGAATGCCCCGGCGGCGAGGCACAACAGGCCCGAGACGGCGATGAGGGAACCGATGCCGATCTTGGTCATCTCGGTCGGTTCCTTGGCGAACCGCGCCCACACGCGCCAGAAGACGACCGCGCCGGCGAGGCAGGCGACCGAAGCAATGGTGTCCAGCGTGATCAACCAGGTCGTCGGCATGACGCCGCCGGCGAAGACGAAACTGCCAATCTTAAGAGCTGGCAGCATGGGCAGGGCGACGCCCTTCTTTGCCCAGGCGAGATAGGCGTTGAAGATTTCCTGGTTGCCGACCACCGCGATGGCGAGCACGGGAAGTAAGGCCAGCAGCACGGCGAAGACCTTGCCGTCGCCGGGGCGGAACGCCGGGCGCTGAGTCTTCTGCCCGGCTTTGCGGACGGCTGGATCAGCGGGCAGGTATTTGCGCCCCGATATGTAGATCAGCAGACCGACGACCATGCCCACCCCGGCGACGCCGAAGCCCCAGTGCCAGCCCACCTTTTCGCCCAACGTACCGCAGATCAGCGGCGCGAGGATCACCCCGGCGTTGATGCCCAAGTAGAAGATCTGGAATGCGTCGGCGGCGCGGTTGTCCCCGCCCTTGTAGAGACCGCCCACCTGGGAGGCGATGTTGCCCTTGAAGCAGCCGGCGCCGAAGACCAGGCACGCCAGGGCCGCGAGGAAGGACACATCGAAGGCCATCAGGAAGTGGCCGATGGCCATGAACGTCCCGCCGATGACGATCGTGCGCGTCCGCCCGAGCAAGCGGTCCGCGATCAGACCGCCCAGCAGGGGGCTTAGAAAGACGAAGCTGGAGTACATCCCAAATATGGCGGAGGCGAGCGCCTCGGTGGAGTGAGCGCCGTAGGTGTCCTCCATCAGTTGCTTGAAGGCGGGGAACCCGGCGATGTTCTCCACGTGGCCCGGCAGCAGCAGCTGCGAGGTCATGTAGAGCACCAGAAGCGTCTGCATGCCGTAGTAGGAGAATCGCTCCCAGGCCTCGGTGAAGGCCAGGAAGCCAAGCCCCTTGGGATGGCCCAGGAAGGCCTTGTCGCTGGACATCTGCACGACGTCTTCGGCGTCTTCGATCATCACTCACCCTCCACGCGTCCCCACGCGCGGTCGCAAGGTTCACCACGCAAGCGGCGGAATGCAAAGTTGATTTTAGGCGACGCCCGGCGCGCGACCGCGCGGGCATTTCCAAGCGTGACAGTCTGGGTGCATGCTGACGGGCGAAACCGGATGGAGGTCGGCCATGGCCCCGCGTCTGCGTATCGCCTTGCTTCGCACCTGCGGCCTGCTCGCCGCGGCCCTGGCCCTGGTCTTGAGCGGGAGCGATCCGGCGTTCGCACGCCCGACCCCGCAGCGTGATCCGACCAGCGAGGCCTACGAGCAGGGCGTCATCGATTTTCTCAACGCGGTGCGAGCTAATCCATCGCCTCCGCCAAACACGCCGGACACCGGAGTCTGGGCCGCCTACGGCCAGGCCGGCGCGCGCTTCGAGATGGGCGGCAGCTGGATCACGCCCTTCGCCGCCATCGATCACACCAACGTCCGGCTGCCATCGTTCACCGAAAGCGGCCTGCTCGACCAGGCGGCGCAACAGCAGGCGGACTACCTGGGCGCCAACGGCCTGCAGACCCACACCGGACCGGACGGCTCCACGCCCGGCGCGCGCATCCGCGGGCTGGGGTTCAATTCCACCATGGTGGCCGAGGAACTGGCCTTCGCGGCGCGCTCGCCTTCGGATGTCATCGTCAAGCTGCTGACCGATGCCGGCGTCGCCGGGACGCCGCACCGCTACGACCTGCTCAATCCGGTATTCACCTTCATCGGGGTGGGCTGCGCGCGACACCCCCGCTACGGCAACGTCTGCGTCATCGAACTGTCGACCGCGCCCTTCGGGACCACCACGACCGCGGACGGCGGCCGCCAGCCGGACGAGGGCCGCGCCATGCTGGAGCAGACCTACAACGAAGATCCCAACACGCCGCCGCCGGGCTGCCCGGAACCGGTGGCGGGGTGGCGACAAGGCGATGGTCCCTACTTCAGGTCGCCGGCCGCGGCCTCTGGATCGCCGCCCTCCCCGGACCCCGGGGCGGACCCTTTCGACATCGGCCCGGACTACGTGCTGGACATCGGCCAGGGAAACGGGACGCCCGCCCCTGACGCCCCGGGAGGATTGCCCGCGATCGATTCCCGCGGTCCTCTCACCGAGGACCCCAATCCGTTCAATTGGCTGCGCACCGCCGATCCTTACGGCGACCTTCCCCCGACCCTTGATCCGTTCGACTGGCTGATGACTGGCGAATGTGCGGCGCCCGGAAGCGTCTTCATCGGCTCCGGGCTGATCGGCGGCGGCTATGGCGACTTCAATCCGGCGCCCTACACGCCCAGCCCAGCGGACTTTGAGAAGGGCGACGAGGGCAAGGCGCCCATGTGACGCCGCTGGTGGAGCGGCCGGGGGGAGGAACCATGCCGCCTGCGTGCACTTTCCTAGCCGCGCCCCCCGCGCTGCCTGTAAGACGCTTCCATGACCGACGCTCAGCAAGACCTGATCAGCAAGGTCCCCGCCGTGACGCTGGGGTTCTGGATCATCAAGATCCTGGCCACCACGCTGGGCGAGACCGGCGGCGACACGCTCAGCATGAGCATGAACCTGGGCTATCTGGTCAGCACCGGAATCTTCCTGGCCATCCTGATAGTGCTGGTCTGGCTGCAGATCGCCGCCAAGCGTTTCCACCCGTTCCTCTACTGGGCCACCATAATCGCCTCGACCACGGCGGGCACGACCATGGCCGACTTCGCCACCCGCTCGCTGGGCATCGGCTACACCGGCGGGTCCGCCCTGCTGCTGGTCTGCGTGCTGGCCTGCCTGTCGGCGTGGCGATATTCGGTTGGCTCGATCGCTTCGGACAACATCGCCACGCCCAAGGCCGAGGGTTTCTACTGGCTGACGATCACCTTCTCCCAGACCCTGGGCACAGCGCTGGGCGACTGGATGGCTGACACCAACGACTTCGGCTTCTTCCGCGCGGCGCTGGTGTTCGGCGCGGCCCTGGCGGTGGCGGCCGGGCTCTTCTACTGGACGCGCATCAACCGGGTGATCCTGTTCTGGGCGGCCTTCATCCTGACCCGGCCGCTGGGCGCGACGGTGGGGGATTTCCTCGACAAGCCCCTGGACCACGGGGGGCTGAACTTCAGCCGGCCGATCGCCTCGGCCGTGCTGGCGGTGATCATCGTGCTGCTGATCGCGTTCCTGCCGCAGCGCGCCGGGCGGCACCCGGGCGAGACCGCGCCGGCGAGCGCCTGACGCCTAGGGCAGGTTCATCAGCACCGGCAGCACGCCGGCCTGTTGCAGGTGTTCGGCGTATTCGGCCAGAGGGATGGCCAGCAGGAAGAACAGGCCGTCGGCGAAGGTCTGGACCACCCGGTCGGGCTGGACCAGCATCTCGTCCTTGTCGTGCCATTTCCACGGGTTGGGCAGGAAGCGCGGGGTGCTCTTCAGATAGGCGGCGTAAGTTTCGCCGTGCACCTCGATGAGCGCCTTCTCCTCCTTCGAGACCACGGTGGCGAAGACGATCCAGCAGAGCAGCACGCATACCGCCGCGATCAGCAGGCTGCCCGACTGGGCGCCGACGCCCGCGGCGCCAAGGAACGAGAAGAAGTAGAGCGGATTGCGCACGATCGAATAGGGACCGTTGGTGATCAGCTCGCGCACCTTCTTGCCGCCGATGTACAGCGAGCACCAGCAGCGGCCGAGGATGCAGATCGCGATCAGGCCGATGCCGACGTACTCGATCCACTCATGGACGTTCTGGCCGAAGCGTGTGGCCTGGGTGACGGCGATGACCGCCAGGCCGATCAGCAACAGCGGCACGATGGCGGCCTTGCGGACCGCCTGGAGCTTGGACAGCGAGATGTAGGCGGGCTTGGCCATCGGTGGGCTCTCAAGGTGAGGCGCCAGCCCTTAGCACAGCCGCCGAAATCGTCACCTAGGGAAAAACCCGACCGGCGTCGGCGCCGGTCTCAGGCGGCGGCGCGCAGCGTCAGGGCCCGGCGGCGCGGTTCGGGCACGGAAGCGTAGACGGCGGGCGCGCGGATGCCGAGGCGGGCGCGGGCGTGCTCCAGCGGTTCGGCGAACAGCGCCTCATAGTCCAGCGCCGGCAGCCAGGCGGCGCGGCGTCCATTGCGCCAGCCCTCAAGCACCGCCTTGAGCGCCGGCACGCCGCGATCCTCACGCTCGATGACGCGCGCGGCGCCCAGGCCGATGGCGGCGAACCCCAGGCTGCCCGTCTGGGCGTAGGAGAAGGCCACCAGGCATGCCTCGCCCAGGGCGTCGGTGTCGTAGCCGGTGAGCACGTGCCAGATGTCGTGGATGTCGCGCAGCCGGCGGCTGTACCAGGCGCGCGGGTGGGGCAGCGGCGGATTGGAGCCCTGGGCGGAGATCGCGACCAGTCCGTCCGGGTCGAAGCCGTTGCGCGTCAGGAAAGCACGATAGGCGCCGCCGACCGAATCGTCGGGAAACTGCGCCAGCCAGGCGGCGTCGCGCAGGCGGTCGACGAACTCCCCGGCCAGATAGGCCTGGCGCGCGCCTTCGGGGTCACGGAGCATCCGGCGGTAGCCCTTGGCCGCCGAGCGGCCGGCGAGCGCGGAGGTGATCTGAAAGACCTGGCTGGTGTCCTCCTTGTCGCGCATCAGTCGCCCAAAGGCCTGCAGCGCGCGCAACGGCCGGATGCGCATGGTCTCCGGGCGCAGGAAAGGCCTCAGCGGATCGGGAGCGGCCGACGGGGCGGGCGAAGGCATGGTCAGGCTTCCTGGGTCTGGAAGGCGAAACTGCAAAGGCGCTCGGCGTCAGCGACGACAGCGTCGAGGGGGATGGAACATCCGCCGCGCATCCACACCACGGCCATCTCCAGGATGCCGCCGATGGCGCCGACGCCCAGCAGCGTGCCCCTGGCGGTTGCACCCGTGATGCGGTCGAACAGGGCGACGAAGTCCTGGAAGACGTCGCGACGGACCTCCTCCAGCCGCGGGCTGACGCCGTCGAGGTCCTTGAGAAAGAAGCGCGCCTCATCGGGATAGGCCGCGACCAGGCCGAACCAGGCCGACAGCGCAGCCTTCAGCGCCGGCCGCGGCGCGGCGTGCGGAAGGACCGCGGTCTCCAGGTTGTCGAACAGCACCCGCGCGAGCCCCTGGAAGGCGACGATGGCAAGCGCCTCACCGTTCTCGAAGGCTTCGTAGAAATAGCGTTCGGTCAGCCCCGCCTCGGCGCAGATCGCCCGCACCCCGACATTGGCGTATCCGCGCGCGCCGTACAGCTTCACCGCCGCGCGGACGAGCCGCGAACGCCGCTCGGCCTTGCGCTCGTCGGTCGAGCGGCCGCGGTAGGAACGGGTTTCGGCGGGGCGGGTCATGGCATATCTGACATTCGCTGTTGTCAGTTATCTATATCTGACAACGTG
>Ga0209023_10000137_pt1 | contig 127353 bp, 112 predicted proteins | sample LakOneMetagenome_FD_187468 | JGI IMG/M metagenome (GOLD analysis project Ga0209023, IMG submission 187468) | Freshwater and sediment microbial communities from Lake Erie, Canada (SPAdes) (version 2) | ecosystem: Environmental > Aquatic > Freshwater > Lentic | place: Lake Erie, Canada...
TGCAAATCATTCTGTTGGAAAAAGTTGTTAACGTCGGCAACCTGGGCGACGTGGTCAAAGTCAAAGACGGTTACGCACGTAACTTCCTGATCCCGCAACGCATGGCACGTCGTGCTACCGCGTCGGCAGTGGCTGAATTCGAAGTCAAGCGCGCCGAACTGGAAAAAGCAGCAGCTGCCAAGCTGGCCGCTTCCCAGGCACAAGGCGAGAAGCTGAACGGCATGACCATCTCGATCGCGCAAAAAGCGGGCGTCGATGGCCGTCTGTTCGGTTCCGTGACCAACTTCGACATCGCTGAAGCCCTGTCGAAAGCCGGTTTCGCCGTAGAAAAAGCGCAAGTGCGCATGCCTACCGGCCCGCTGAAGACCACCGGCGAACACGCTGTTGCCGTTGCTCTGCACACCGACGTTGTTGTGGAAATCACCATCGCTGTTGTCGGCGAAGCTGCTTAAGCAAAACATTGTGCAGTACACAAAAAAGCCGGGTTCGCCCGGCTTTTTTTACGTCCAATTCTCCCCAATAATGTCAGCGGGTTGACCCGAAGCAGGTATAATTCGCGCCATGAACGAATCATCCGATCCGCAGCTCGACGCCCTCCGTATCCCGCCCCATTCCATCGAAGCAGAACAGTCTGTGATCGGTGGTTTGCTGCGCGATAACGCCGCGTTCGACCGCATTGCGGACATGATGCATGCGGACGACTTTTACCGCTACGATCATCGGATCATCTTCGAACAGATCGTCAAGCTGATCAACGGCTCGCGTCCGGCCGACGTGATCACCGTGTTCGAAGCGCTGACCAACATCGGCAAGGCCGACGACGTGGGCGGCCTGCAATACCTGAACGCGATGGCGCAAAACACGCCATCGGCCGCCAATATCCGGCGCTACGCCGAGATCGTGCGCGACCGCGGCGTGCTGCGCAAACTGATCACCGTGGCCGACGAAATTTCGGGCCAGGCGTTCAACCCGCAGGGCAAGGAAGTCAAGCAGATGCTCGACGAAGCCGAGTCCAAGATTTTCGCGATCGCAGAACAGGGCGCGCGCGGCTCGCAAGGCTGGGTCGCGGTGCAGCCGCTGCTCACGCAGGTGGTCGAACGGATCGACGAACTCTACAGCCGCGACAACCAGAGCGAAATCACGGGCGTGCCGACGGGCTGGGTTGACCTGGACCGCATGACGTCCGGCCTGCAGCCGGGCGACCTGGTCATCGTGGCCGGCCGTCCTTCCATGGGCAAGACGGCGTTCTCGGTCAATATCGGCGAAAACGTCGCCATCGACGCCGGCTTGCCGGTGGCGATCTTCTCGATGGAGATGGGCGGCGCCCAGCTGGCCATGCGTATGCTCGGTTCGGTCGGCCAGCTCGACCAGCACCGCCTGCGTACCGGCCGCCTGAACGACGAAGACTGGCCGCGCCTGACGCACGCCATCCAGAAAATGAACGAAGCGCAGCTCTACATCGACGAGACGCCGGCGCTCAATCCGATCGAATTGCGGGCCCGCTCGCGGCGCCTGTCGCGCCAGTGCGGCAAGCTCGGTCTGATCATCGTCGACTACTTGCAGCTGATGACCGGCAGCCAGCCTGGCGACAACCGCGCCTCGGAAATCTCCGAGATCTCGCGCAGCCTCAAGGGCCTGGCCAAAGAGTTGCATTGCCCCGTCATCGCCCTGTCCCAGCTGAACCGCTCGCTGGAACAACGCCCGAACAAACGTCCCGTCATGTCCGACCTGCGCGAATCCGGCGCTATCGAGCAGGATGCCGACGTGATCATCTTCCTGTATCGCGATGAAGTTTATAACCCGGATTCGCCCGACAAGGGCACGGCGGAGATCATCATCGGCAAGCAGCGTAACGGTCCAATCGGCTCAGTACGGCTGACCTGGATCGGGCAGTACACCAAGTTCGGCAACTACAGCGGTAATCTGGCCCTGTATCAGGGCGACTAAATCAAGAATGCCGCCAGCACGCGCGGCAAAACAATCAGCAGTATCAATACGCTTTTACGGAGAAAGCCATGTTTGGACGTTTGATGCCCACCGAGGGCAAATTCTTTGACCTGTTCAACCAGCACGCCGATTTGTGCGTGAAGGGCGCGCATGAAATGGTCGGTCTGATGACCAACTTCGACGACCTCGAAATGCGCACCCACGCCATCGAAAGCATCGAAAAGCAGGCCGACAAGATCACCTACGCGACGGTCGACATGCTGCACAAGACCTTCATCACGCCGATCGACCGCGACGACATCCACAAGCTGATCACGCGCATGGACGACATCCTGGACCTGATGGAAGACGCCGCCCAGACCGTGTCGCTGTACGACCTGAAAGCGGTCACGCCGGAAGCCAAACGCCTGGCCGAACTGTGCCTGGCCTGCTGCGAAAAGGTGCAGGCCGCCGTCGCGCTGCTGCACAACATGGACAACTCGCAAAAGATCGTCGCCATCTGCGAAGAGATCGACCGCCTCGAGTCCGACGCCGACCACGTGATGCGCGCAGCCATGTCCAAGCTGTTCCGTGACGAACCGGACGTGCGCAACCTGATCAAGCTGAAGGCCATCTACGAAATCCTCGAAACGGTCACCGACCGCTGCGAAGACGTGGCCAACATCATCGAAGGCATCATCGTCGAAAACGCATAAGCAGGGCACCTGATGAATACCGTAGAAATCAGCATTTACGTGCTCGCCCTGCTGATCGGCCTGGCGCTGATCTTCGACTTCATGAACGGCTTCCACGACGCGGCCAACGCGATCGCGACCGTGGTGTCGACCGGCGTGCTCAAGCCGCAGACGGCGGTCGCCATGGCGGCCTTCTTCAACTTTGTCGCCATCTTCGTGGTCGGCTTGAAGGTCGCGTCGGCGATCGGCAAGGGCACCATCCATCCCGAGGTGATCGACCAGTATGTGATCTTCGGCGCGCTGGTCGGCGCCATCGTGTGGAACTTGATCACCTGGTATTACGGCATTCCCTCGTCCTCGTCGCACGCGCTGATCGGCGGCCTGGTGGGCGCGGCGGTGGCCAAGGCGGGTACCGGCGCGCTGGTTGCCGGTGGCTTGGTCAAGACCGTGGTCTTCATCGTGGTGGCCCCGCTGCTCGGCTTCGTGCTTGGATCGATCATGATGCTCATCGTCTCATGGCTGTTCGTGCGCTCGACGCCGCGCAAGGTCGATACCTGGTTCCGCCGTCTGCAGCTCGCTTCCGCGGCAGCTTACAGCCTGGGCCACGGCGGCAACGACGCGCAAAAGACGCTCGGCATCATCTGGATGCTGATGATCGCCTCCGGCCACCTGAGCAAGGACTCGACTTCGCCACCGCAGTGGGCGATCGTGGCTTGCTACGCGGCGATCAGCTTCGGCACCCTGTTCGGCGGCTGGCGCATCGTCAAGACCATGGGCCAGAAGATCACCAAGCTCAAACCGGTGGGCGGCTTCTGCGCCGAAACCGGCGGCGCGATCACGCTGTTCGTCTCGAGCTTCCTCGGTGTGCCAGTCTCGACCACCCACGTTATCACCGGCGCCATCGTCGGTGTGGGTTCGGCGCAAAAGGCGTCGGCCGTGCGCTGGGGCGTGGCCGGCAACATCGTCTGGGCCTGGATCCTGACCATTCCGGCATCGGCCTTCGTGGCGGCGGTGGCCTGGTGGGTGGGCACCAAAGTCCTGTAAGCCAGCGTGCTCCCCGAAAAAGCCGTCCAGCGTCACCGCTGTGCGGCTTTTTTCCTTTGACGGCCGCCGGTTGCGGCATCGGCGAAGGCGTATACTTGCCGGATGGCGAACACGCCGGTCGATTTTTGCCTTGCCGGAGGAAGCAATGGAGTTAAACCTTGATCTGCTGGAGCGCTGGCTCACTGCGTGGAGCCTGGCGCGTGGCTTGCCGTTGCCGGTGCGCGAAGGGGAGGGCCTGTCGGTCGAAGTCGGCTGGCCGGACCAGCTGCGCCGGCATGTGTTTGTCGACGCCGGCCCAGCCCTGCAAGCCTGGGCCGCGCGCGTGACCGAGCCGTTCGTCCATTTGAAAGCGGCCGTCGATCCAGACCGGATGCGCCAGGCGCTGCCAGCCGGCTGGCAATTCGAGGAGCCGCGTTACCTGATGTACCGCGACGGCGCCATGGCAGCGGCCGCGGCTCCCCCCGCCGGCTACACCATCAGCGCCAGGCCGGAGCACGGTGCGCACCTGGTGCGTTTCATCGACGCCGAAGGGACCACGGCCGCCGCCGGCCGCGTTGTCCTGCGCGGCAAAACGGCGGCCTTCGACCGCGTCATGACGCACGAGCAGCACCGCAGGAAAGGCCTGGCCAGCGCGGTCGTGCTCGAACTGGACCGGATGGCCGTGCAGGCCAATGTGTCGGAGCGACTGCTGGTGGCCACCGAAGCGGGGCGGTCCTTGTATCTGGCGCTCGGGTGGCAGGTGCTGGCACCGTATTCGACCTTTGTTTTTGCGCCGCGTGGTGAACGTTGAAGCGCTTTCTGTTGCTCGCGCTTGTCACTTGCGGCCTGCACGCCACGGCCGCCCCGCCTGCGGCGAAGGAATCGCCGCCACAGCGCACGGCGCGTATCGGCAAGGTGATGGCCGACGCATTGCACGAGGGGCACATCACGCGTGCCCAGTATCGGCAATCGATGGCATGGCTGCACGCCAATCCGTGTTCCGGCGTTGACCGGCGGCTGGCGGGCGAAGACAAGGCGCGCCTGGAAGCGGGCATCGCGCGGCAGCAGGGGCGCGACAAGATCCGCGTGTTCGAATTGTTCGAGCTGCGCGGCTGGACCATTGTGTCCAGCGATGCTGGCGAGGGCGACGAGCCGTATTTCGTGTATTCGGCCGATCCCGCCGCCGGCGCGACGCCCTTGACCGCCTGGAGCGGCGCGGCCACGATCTTCGAGACCACCGACACCGCCAGATGGATGCAGAAGGTAGCGCCTGGGATCCCGGTCAAGCTGGCGAACTGTTTCGCCTGGCATGTCACGCTCGACGAGCGATCGATGGAATGAGGCAGGCGATGATTGATATCGATGGCAACGTGGTGGAGTTTGGCGATTTGGTCCGCGTGCTCGCAATCGACCAGGATTTTCTGAAGCATTGTCTGACGGAGGACGAACGTGTCCATCACAGCGCCATGCTGGGCAAGGTGTACCGGGTCGATGCCATCCTGGAAGGCGGGACCAAGGCCAGTGTGTCGATCGCGTGGCGCTACGAGGAGGAGATAGGGATAGGCGGCCTGCATATGCTCCCTGCCGATTTTCGATTGGTGCGACGATCACGCCGGGTCAGACTCTGCGCGCATGAGCTGGATGTCGCAAGCCTGACTGCGCAGGGCGAGGCAGCCCGTCAACTGCTGGCGGACGGGGAGTTCGACGAGCTGGCGGAGCGCTATGGCTACGCGCTCGCTTTCGGGCGCGAACCGGCCGGCGCCATCCGGGTCGACACGCTCGAAGCGCTGGCCTCGGTTGGGGCCACGGGGTTTTTATCGGACCCGGCGTTGACGAGAGTCAGTTATTTTAATCAGGCCGAGTCGGGCCTGTTCGCCCTGATCGCGGTGCAGATGCCCGGCGACAGCGGGAACACCATTTTGCTGGAACTGATCGTTTCCGGCGAGATGCCCTTGCATGTGACGCTGGAGCAGATCAGCGGTGACTTTCCTGCGGACGACGACTAGGAGCGCATCAGATCGTACTGCGCGGCCGAACGATTGCATCGATGCCGAGTATCGCGCTGCGGTGCTGTCGGTACAGTGGGGCGCCGCATTGGCATCGACCCCTCGTCCATGACGGCATCGTCTTGCCCTGACGCCGGGAGCGTGCAATGCTGTCGGGCACGTCACGCGGCATCGTTCTTTCCTTCACGTTATCCAGGACCACGAGTTCATGTTTATCGCCCATCTTCCAGCCGGCTATCTGTCGGCGCACTACCTGCATCCGCGCTTTGCTGCGACGGGCGTAGCGCGCAAACTGTTTGTGTGGGCCGCGCTGATCGGGTCGGTGGCGCCGGACCTGGATCTGTTCTATTTCTACCTCGTCGACCACCGGCGCACGCCCCACCATTTGTATTGGCCGCATTTTCCACTGGTATGGGCGCTGGCGCTCGCCGCTTGCGGCATGTGGCTGTATCTGGCGCGGCGCAAGGCGCCGGCGGCGCTGGCCATGGTGTTTTGCATTGGCGCGGCCGGCCACATTCTGCTCGACAGCATCGTGGGCGAGATCTACTGGCGCGCGCCATTTGCCTGGGAACCGACCGCCTTGTTCAGCGTGCCGTCACTGTACCATCCGTGGTGGTTGAATTTTTTCCTGCACTGGTCGTTCGCTTTCGAAATCGCGCTGCTGGCCTGGGCGCTGGCGCTCGCTCGCACAACGCGCAAGCGATTGTAGGATTCATTTGATGCATACCTGGCGCACCGTGCGCAGGTCGGTCAGCCCCTGCAAGACCTTTTCGATCCCATCCATTTTGAGCGTCAGCATGCCGTCCTCGAGCGCGGCCGCCAGCAGTTCGGTGACGCGTGCGCGCGTCTGCAGCAGGTGCTTGATGCGATCGCTTCCGATCATCAGTTCGTGCAATCCCAGGCGCCCGTTGTAGCCTTGGTTGCACTGGCCGCAACCCTGCGCGCGGTACAGGGTAAGGCGCCCGTCCGCGTCGCCATAGTGCGCGCGCCAGCCTGCCAGCACGCGCGCGCGGGCGGCGGCCGGATCGTCGGCGAAGGCGCCCGTATGGGCCAGTTCGGCGCAATACTCGGTCAGCAAGCGGTCGACCTCGCCGTCCGACGGTGCGTAGGCGGTCTTGCATCGCAGGCACAGCTTGCGCGCCAGGCGCTGCGCCAGCACCCCGATCAGCGCATCGGCAAAATTGAACGGGTCCATGCCCATGTCGAGCAGGCGCACGATCGATTCGGGCGCGCTGTTGGTATGCAGCGTGGCCAGCACCAGATGCCCGGTGAGCGAGGCTTCGATACCGATGCCGACCGTTTCCCGGTCGCGCATTTCGCCGACCATGATCACGTCCGGGTCGGCCCGCAAAAAGGCGCGCATCACGGTGGCGAAATCGAGCCCCGCCTTATGGTTGACCTGCACCTGGCGCAAGCCCTTCTGCGTGATTTCGACCGGGTCTTCGGCGGTCCAGATCTTGGTGTCGGGCCGGTTCAGGGCGCCGAGCAGGGAGTGCAGGGTGGTGGTCTTGCCGGAACCGGTCGGCCCGCACACGAAGAACAGGCCATAGGGCTTGGCGATGGCGTGCTGCAGGCGCTCGCGGTTGCGCGGCAGCAGACCGAGGCGCTCGAGCGGCACGGCATCGCTGGCGGCCAGGATGCGCAGCACCACGTCCTCGACCCCGCCGGTGGACGGGATGGTGGCCACCCGCAGCTCGATGTCGAGCGGCCCGTATTTGTTGAACTTGATCTTGCCGTCCTGCGGCTTGCGCCGCTCGGAGGTGTCGAGGTCGCACATGATCTTGACCCGCGCCACCAGCGCGTTGCGGTAGCCGGCCGGGATGTCGATGTAGGGCATCAGCGCGCCATCCTTGCGAAAGCGGATGCTGGTTCTGCCATTGTCCGGCTGCGGCTCGATGTGGATGTCGGACACGCCCTGGCGGTAGGCGTCCATGATGACCTTGTTGACCAGGCGGACCAGTTCGGTCTCGACCGCCGCCGACACCGCCGCTTCCGCTGCGCCGGCGTCCTGCTGCGCCATGCCCGACAGCAGTTCGCGTAGGGAGCTGCCGTCGCTGCGCAGCGTGGTGCCGAAAAACTGGTCCACCGTGTGCGTGAATTCGGTCCGCGTGGTCACGCAATAGCGCACCTGCGACTTGGGAAACACCTGCTGCACGATGCGGCTGGCGCGCACGCGGTCGGGGTCGAGCGCCAGCACCAGCAAGCCGTCCCGGTCTTCGGCGAGCGGCAACCACTCGTTGTCTTCGACGAACACGGCCTTGAGATGGCGCAGCAACAGCACCGGTTTGCTGCGCCCGGGCCGGAACGGTTCGTACGGGACGCCGTAATGGCGCGCCAGGGCGGCGCCGATCAGCTGCAGGCCGATGGCGCAGTCGCGTACCAGGATGTGTTCGATGTCGGCCGCTTCGGCGCGGGCGGTGCGCGCCGCCCGCTCCAGGGCGTGCGCGCTGAGGGCGGTGTCGTGCACCAATGCGTCGTACTTGCCGGGGGCAGTCATGTCGGATGTCATCACCAATGTCGTTACGACATGATGTGATGACTATGGCAATGCACTCTTGATATGCATCACCGGAGCGTGCGGGACTATCCCTGGCCCAGCAGGTCGTGCGCGTCGAGAATGGCGTAGACGATGTGGGGTTGCTGGTCGAGGCAGCGGCGGATGGCGGCGGGCACTTTTTCGCGCGTCTTGCGGCACAGGCCGGGCTGTTCGGCCAGCTGGATGGTCAGGCCGCGCACGGTGCGCACGCCGCGCTGGCTGGGAATGATGCGCAGGGTGATGCCGAGCTGGTCGAACATCAGCTTGCTGACATGCTGCAGCTGCGCGTAGCTGTCGATGCGTTCGATGCGCTCGATCAGCTTTTTTTCTTGTTCGCGGGTCAGCATCAGCACGCGCGCGTCGGCGCCGGCGACGTCCAGCAATTGCTCGCGATTGCACACGCACAGTCCGGGAGGACATTCGACGCGGATCGGGAAAGGGAGCGCTTGCAGCATGGACGAAGAGCGGAGACGTTGATCGGAACTGCGGACCGACCGACAGGGTAGCCCTGTCGGCCCGATCCTGTCAACGGCAGCCTATTTAATGCAGACCTGGCGTACCATTTTGATGTCCGTAATGCCGCTGAGCACCTTCTCGATGCCATCCATTTTCAGCGTCAGCATGCCGTCTTCGAGGGCGGCGGCCAGCAGCTGGGCCACGCGGGCATGCTCCTGCAGCAGCTTGCGCACCTTGTCCGAGCCCAGCATCAGTTCATGCAGGCCGACCCGGCCCCGGTAGCCCTTGTTGCATTGCGCGCAACCGACGGCCCGGTACAGGGTGAACTTGCCGTCCGCATCGGCGTAGCGCTTTTTCCATCCGGCCAGCACCGCCGCGCGCGCGCCGTCGGCGTCGCGCAGGAAGGTTTCGGTGGCCTGCAGTTCGAGGCAGAATTCGGACAGCAGCAGGTCGATCTCGGCCGGGTCAGGGTGGTAGGCGGCCTTGCAGCTGGCGCACAGGCGCTTGGCCAGGCGCTGCGCCAGGATGCCGAGCAGGGCGTCGGCGAAGTTGAACGGATCCATGCCCATGTCGAGCAGGCGCACGATCGATTCCGGCGCGCTGTTGGTGTGCAGCGTGGCGAACACCAGGTGGCCGGTGAGCGAGGCTTCGATCCCCATGCTGACCGTTTCCTTGTCGCGCATTTCGCCCACCATGATCACGTCCGGATCGGCGCGCAAAAAGGCCCGCATCACGGTGGCGAAGTCGAGCCCCGCCTTGCGGTTGACCTGGACCTGGCGCAAGCCCTTTTGCGTGATCTCGACCGGGTCTTCCGCGGTCCAGATCTTGGTGTCGGGCGTGTTGAGGTGGTTGAGCACCGAGTGCAGCGTGGTGGTCTTGCCGGACCCGGTCGGGCCGCACACGAAAAACAGGCCGTACGGCTTTTCGATGGTCTGGCGCAGGCGGTCGAGGTTATACGGCAGCACGCCGAGCTGGTCGAGCGGGATCGGCTCGCCCGCCGCCAGGATCCGCATGACGATGTCTTCCACCCCGCCGGCGGACGGAATGGTGGCCACCCGCAGCTCGATGTCGAGCGGGCCGTATTTCTTGAACTGGATCTTGCCGTCCTGCGGCTTGCGCCGCTCGGAAATGTCGAGGTCGCACATGATCTTCACGCGCGCCACCAGCGCGCTGCGGTAGCTCGACGGGATTTCGATGTAGGGCACCAGGCTGCCGTCCTTGCGGAAGCGGATCCCGGTCTTGCCCTTGCCCGGCAGCGGCTCGATGTGGATGTCCGAGACGCCCTGGCGGTGGGCATCGATAATGATCTTGTTGAGCAGCTTGACCAGCTCGTTCTCGACCGCTTCCGACACCTCCTGCGGCGCTTCGCCGTCCTCGTTTTCGCCATCCATGCCCGACAGCAGGTCGCCCACCGTGCCCTGGTCGGCGGCGGCGCCGAAAAATTGTTCCAGCGTCAGCCGGAATTCCTGGCGTGTGGTCACGCGCATGACGACCCGCGCCTTGGGGAAGATCTGGCCCACGATCTTGCTGGCCACGACCCGTTCCGGATCGAGCGCCATCACCACCAGCCCGTCCTTGCCGTCCTCGATCGGCAGCCACTGGCTCTCGGCCACGTACTGCGCCTTCAGGTTGCGCAGCAAATCGATGGGCCGGATCCGGTCCGGCCGGAACGCTTCGTACGGGACCTGGAAATAGGCCGCCAGGGCGGCGCCGATGGCGGCCGGCTTGACCTTGAACTGCTTGATCAGGACGTCCTCGATGTCGGTATCGTCCTGGCGCGCGCTGCGCCCGGCCGCTTCCAGCTCGGCTGCCGAGACCACCGCATCGGCCACCAGCGCATCGTAGCGGGTGCGGGTCGGCGGCGCCGCCTTGAGGCGCTGGCTGAAGGCGACCGACAGCGTCTCGCACAGCTGGCGCATGCCGTCCAGGCAAACGCCGGAAAACGGTCCGCCGCTGCGGTTGTTGATGAACTGGACCACCCCCAGCAGTGCGCCGCTGCCGACCGCCTGCAGCGGCGCCACCAGCATTTCGCGCGTACGGAAACCGGTGCGCTGGTCGACGCCGATCAGGAACTGCAGGTCGGGCGAGAGGCGTTTGAGCTCGGCTTCGTCGTAGACGTCGGCAATGTTGACGGTCTGGCGGGTCTGGGCGACGAAGCCGGCAATGCTGCTGGCATTGATGCGCAGCTTCAGGTCGCGAAACGAGGTCAGCCCCGTCTTGACCTTGGAGACGATATGCTCGCCCTCCGGCGTGACCGCATACAGGGTGAAGCGCTCGCAGTGGAACAGGTCGCAGAAGTCCATGCCCAGGTCGAGCATGATTTCGTCGAGGTTGCTGGTGGCGTGGATGCGCGTGGTGACGTCCTGCAGCTTCTGGAAAAACGCCAGGCGTTGCGCGGTGTCGGCGGCCTGGCCGTGGTCGGCGTCGTTCATCGTGTGCACCTTTCAGGGTTCGCGGTCCAGGTCCACTTCCATCCCTTCCCGGGCGAGGAAGACCTGCATGGGGCCACGCGCGCGCGCGTGGCGCGCCACCGCCTCGGCGAAGGCCGCTTCCAGTTCGTCGTCGCCGCGGGTCGGTTCGTGGTGGGTGCAGTACAGATTCCTGGCGCCGACCCGCATCGCCATCTCCAGCGCGGCGTCGAAGGTGCCGTGGCCCCAGCCCTGCTTGGCGGGGTATTCCTCGTGCGTGTACGAGCAGTCGACGATCAGCGCGTCCACGCCCTGCATGGCGCTGTCGATGTCGCGCTGGCGGCGCGCGTGGTCGGCGGCGGTCGGCGCGTGGCGCGGGTCGGCCGCCGGATACGGGTTGTAGAACGGTTCGTGGTCGCCCGTGAAAAACAGCGCCTTGCCGTTGCAGCTGATGCGGTAGCCGAGGTTGGTCACCGGGTGATTGGTCAGCACCCCGCACACCACGGCGTCGCCGACCGCGACCGGGGTGCCCGCTTCGATCGTGCGGTACTCGAGCGTGGCGTCAAGCTGGGCTTCGCTGACCGGGAAGTAGCTGTTTTGCAACTGCACGCCGAGCACATGCTCGATCCCGGTGCCGCTCACCTGGTCGCGGGCGCCGTGCAGGCGCACCCGGTTGCCGGCGATGAACAGGGGCGTGAAGAAGGGCAGGCCGTGGATATGGTCCCAGTGACTGTGGGTGATGAAGATATGGGCCGCCACCGGCAGCCGGGTCATCAAGTCTTGGGCCAGTGCGAAGATGCCGGTGCCGGCGTCGAGCACGATCAGGGTGCCGTCGTCGCTGCGCACCTCGATGCAGGTGGTATTGCCGCCATAGCGCGCGGTGCGGGGGCCGGGCGAGGGGATCGAGCCGCGTACGCCCCAAAATCGGAATTTCATGCCTGTGGCCTCCGGTCAGGTGCACAACCAGCTCGATCATAGCCGTTTTGGGCGGGGGCGGCAGCACAAACCCGTGCCTGCGCGACAGCGCGGCCGTTTTGCCACGCTTTCACGTGCGCCGATGTACAGCGTGCGGGGACAGCGCTACACTGCCATAGAATGACGGTCGGGAAAGGTGTCCCGGCGCACCCGCACTTCTCCGCCCAGAGGCGTCGACCCCATGTCCGCAGCATTGAGTCACACCGATATCGCGCAACGGCTCGAGCTGCTGACCGAGCTGAGCGTCGCGCTGGGCCACAGCACCGATACCGACTCGCTGCTCGAACACATCCTCAAGGTGGCCAAGGCCATGACCGGGGCCGACGGCGGCACCCTGTACCGTCCGTGCGACGCCGGCGCCAGCCTGTGCTTCAACATGTCGCTCAATGACACGCTCGGCATCTGCCAGGGGGGCGCCAGCGGCAAACCGGTCGATATCGCCGCGGTGCCGCTGACCGGCGCCGACGGCCGCCCCAACCTCGATTCGGTGGCCGCCTACGCCGCCAACATGGGCAGGTCGGTCAATATCGCCGACGTGTACGAGGCCGGCGACTTCAATTTTTCCGCCATGCGCGATTTCGATGCGCGCTTCGGCTACCGCACCCGTTCGATCCTGACGGTGCCGATGAACGATCACGAGGGCGTGCTGGTGGGCGTGCTGCAGCTGATCAATGCGCGCGCGGACGACGGCGTGACCATCGATGCCTTCTCGGCCACCGACCAGCGCTTCATCGAAGCCCTGGCGGCCCAGGCGGCGGTGGCGATCACCAAGCGCCAGCTGATGCAGCAGCTCGAGCGCCTGCTCGAGTCGCTGGTCAATCTGATCAACATCGCCATCGACGACAAGTCGCCCTACACCGGCCGCCATTGCCAGTTCGTGCCGGAGCTGACCATGATGCTGGCCGACGCCGTGCACGCCACCGACAGCGGGCCGCTGGCGTCGTTCCGCATGAACGACGCCGACCGCAAGGAGCTGTGGCTGGCCGGCCTGCTGCACGACTGCGGCAAGATCACCACGCCGGTGCACGTGGTCGACAAGGCGACCAAGCTGGAAACGATCTTCGACCGCATCGTCCTGATCGACACGCGGTTCGAGGTGCTGCTGCGCGACTGCGAGCTGCGCGCCCTGCGCGAACGGGGCCTGCCCGGCGCCGACAGCGGCGCGATCGAGGCGCGCCTGGCGGCCGAGCTGGCGGCCTTGCGCGCGGACCGCGCCTTTCTGCACGGCGCCAATGCCGGCAGCGAGGCGATGGCGGCGCCCGACCAGGAACGGGTGCGCCGCATCGCGCGCTACCGCTGGCGACCCGACGGCGATGCAGAACGCGACTTCCTCGACGAGGACGAAACGATGAACCTGACGATCCGCTCCGGCACCCTCAACGAGGCCGAGCGCAAGATCATCAACAACCATATCTCCATGACCATCCGCATGCTCGAAGCGCTGCCCTGGCCGCGCCACCTGGCCAATGTGCCGGAATACGCGGGCGGCCACCATGAGCGGATGGACGGGCGCGGCTATCCGCGCGGCCTGACCGGCAGCCAGATGTCGGTGCAGGCGCGGGTGATGGCCATTGCCGACATCTTCGAAGCGCTGACCGCGCGCGACCGCCCTTACAAGAAGGGCAAGATGCTGTCCGAGTCGCTGCGCATTCTCGGCAACTTCTCCCTGAACGGGCATATCGATCCGGACCTGTTCGATATTTTCGTGCGCAGCAAGACCTATCTCGCCTTCGCCGAACGGCATATGGACCCGCGCCAGATCGACGCGGTCGACGAAGCGCGCATTCCGGGGTATTGGCCCTGATGGCGGGCGCCGGCGGGAAGCGGCGATGGCGCTTCGCCGGGCGCTGGGCGCTCGGGCTGCTGCTCACCGCGTGGGCGGTGCTGCATGCGCTGGCCTTTGTCGGCAGCGACGCCATCGAGCGCATGGACGGCTTCTTGGCAGGCCTGCGCATGCGCGTGGCGCCGCCCGTGCTCGAACGGCGCATCGTGATTGTCGACATCGACGAAAAGAGCCTGGCCCAGGTCGGGCGCTTTCCCTGGAGCCGCGACGTCCAGGCCAGCCTGGTGCGCCAGTTGAGCGAACATTACAAGGTGGGCGCGATCGGCTTCGACGTCTCGTTCCCCGAGGCCGATACCTCGTCCGGATTCGGCGTGCTGGAACGGCTGGCCAAGGGCGAGCTGGCCGACGTGCCGGGCCTGGGAGCACGCCTCGAGGCGCTGCGCGCCGATCTCGATTACGACGGGCAGTTCGCCGACGCCATGCGCGGCAAGCCCGTGGTGCTCGGCTATAACGTGTCCGACAAGATCAGGAAAGGGGTGCTGCCGGCGCCGGCCTTCACCACGGAGCGCCTGAACGGGCGCGCCTTGCTGGCCTACGACGCGCCCGGCTACGAGGCGAACCTGGCCCGTCTGCAGCAGGCGGCCGCCGGCGCCGGCGTGTTCACCGCCCAGCCCGACAACGATGGCGTGATCCGCTCCTCGGTCCTGCTGTACAAGATCGGCGACGGCTATTACCCGGCCCTGTCGCTGGCCACGGCTGCCGTCTACCTCAAGGCGCGCGCGATCTTTCCCGCCTTCGAGCGCAGCGTCGACCAGTTGTCCGAAGGCGAACTGGCTTCCGGCGGGGTCAGCTACGTGACCCTGTTCCTGCCCGCGCGCCGGATCGATATCCCGGTCGGCGAGGGCATGACGGCCTTCGTCCAGTTCCGCGGCACGGGCGGCCCCGCGGGCGGCGCCTTCCGCTACGTGTCGGCGGTCGACGTGCTGACCGGGGCCGTGCCGCCTGCCGTGCTCAAGGATGCGCTGGTCCTGGTCGGCACCACCGCGCCCGGCATCAACGATTTGCGCGTCACACCCGTCAGCGCCCAATACCCGGGGGTGGAGGTGCATGCCAACATGATCAAATCGATCCTCGACAACGACTTCAAGGCCCGTCCCGACACCGCCTTCCTGTTCGAAGCGCTGCAGGCGCTGGTGTTCGGCCTGGTGCTGTCGATCGCGCTGGCGCTGCTCTCGCCCTTGCGCGCGATCGCGCTGGCGGCGCTGGCCATGCTGCTGGCGGTGGCGCTCAATTTCTGGCTGTATGGCGCGCTCGGCACGGTGCTCAACCTGGCCGCGCTGCTACTGCTGATCATGGCCCTGTTCGTGCTCAATGTCGCCTACGGCTACTTTTTCGAAGTGCGCAAGAGCCAGGCCCTGGTGTCGCGCTTTTCGCAGTATGTGGCGCCGGAACTGGTGGCCGGGATGGCGGCCGACCCCGAGCGCTACACGATGGAGGGCGAGAGCCGCGAACTGAGCGTGATGTTCGTCGACGTGCGCGGCTTTACCACCATTTCCGAAGGCTTGCCGCCGCGCGTGCTGCGCGAATACATCAATGCCTATCTGACCGCGATGTCGGAAGACATCCGCGACAGCCACCAGGGCACGCTCGACAAATACATCGGCGACGCCGTGATGGCCTTCTGGGGCGCGCCCGTCGCGTTCGACGATCATGCCAGCCGCGCCGTCGCCACCGCCTTGCTGATGCAGGCCAGCGCCGCGCGCCTGGACCGGCAATTCCAGGCGCGCGGCTGGCCGGCGCTGCGCATCGGGATCGGCATCAACACCGGCCTGATGCACGTGGGCGACATGGGTTCGCGCATCCGCCAGGCCTATACCGTGATGGGCGACGCGGTGAACCTGGCATCGCGCCTGGAAGGCATCACCAAGGTGTACGGCGCGGCCATCGTGGTGGGCGAGGCCACGCGCGCGGCGGCGCCCGCTTTCCGTTACCGCGAACTGGACCTGGTGCGGGTCAAGGGCAAGCAGGTGCCGGTGGCCATTTTCGAGCCGCTCGATGCGGCCGCGGCGTTCGCCGACGCCGAACTGGATGACTGGCACGCGGCGCTGGCGCTGGTGCGCGGCCAGCACTGGGAGGACGCCGCGCACGCTCTCGCCCAGCTGGCGCAGGCGCACCCCGGCACGCTGTTGTACCGGTTATACCGGGACCGAGTTGAGAACTGGAAACTTCATCCGCCGGGGCCGGACTGGGATGGCGCGGTCAACTTCGACAGCAAGTAGGGCGAGCGATGCCGGCGCACAACGATTTGCGTGCCCTGGGCACGATTCGATACGCGAATTCCTGACTCGTCCGGAAAAGCCGTTTAGACTGGATTCATCCTTTTCGCAGGGCAAATCCATGAGACCACACAGCGTGCGCGCGATTGCTGCCTCCCTCCTTGCCTCGGTCCTTGGCGCCGCCGTCTGCGGCGCCTGGGCGGCCGAGGGCGAAAGCCCTGTTGTGCGGTTCGACATCTCCCGTTTCGATATTGCCGGAAACACCATCCTGAGTGCGGCCGAGCTCGATGCCGCGGTGGCGCCGTATGCGGGCAAGGACCGCGATTTCGGCGACGTCCAGCGCGCGCTCGAGGCGCTCGAAGCGCGCTACCACGCGCGCGGCTACAAGCTGGTCACGGTCCGCCTGCCCGAGCAGGAACTGGGCGGCGGGGTGGTGCGGCTGCAGGTGGTGCAGGCGACGGTCGGCCAGGTCAAGGTCAGCGGCAACCGCCACGTCGACGAAGCCAATGTGCGGCGCGCCCTGCCGGCCCTGCAGGCGGGCGCCTCGCCCAATCTGGACCAGGTCTCGGCCAGCCTGAAAATGGCGAACGACAATCCGGCGCGCAACATCCGGCTCACCTTGCAGAACGGCGAAGAAGACAGCATCGACGCGCTGCTCGAGGTGCGCGACGACAAGCCATGGAAAGTCATGCTCAATCTCGATAACAGCGGCAACAGCGCGACCGGCGACACCCATGCCGGCGTGGTGCTGCAGCATGCCAATCTGTGGGGCCGCGACCATGTCGGCAGTTTCCAGTACACCACCTCGGTCGAGGAGCCGGGCAAGGTCAGCGTGTACGGGCTCGGCTACCACATTCCCCTCTACGCGGCAGGCGACGCGATCGATCTGTACGCCAGTTATTCGGACACCGATTCCGGCCTGGTCAGCGCCGGCGTGTTCAACCTGGCCGTCAGCGGCAAGGGCTCGGTGCTGGGCGCGCGCTACAGCCAGCTGCTGGCGCGACGCGGCGAGCTCGACAGCCGTCTCTTGTACGGCGCCGAATGGAAGGCGTACAAGAATGACGTCTTGTTTGCGGGCGAGAATTTCGGCAACGACGTGACCGTCCATCCGCTCTCCATCGGCTGGACCGGCAGCCGTGCGCTGAGCCAGGGCGAAGCCAACGTGGCGCTGACGCTGGTGCAGAACGTGGCCGGCGGCGAGCGCGGCAGCGCCGACGATTTCGCGCGCAACCGGACCGGCGCCCGGCCCTGGTACACGCTGCTGCGCCTGAACGCGGCAGTCACGCGGCGCCTGGAGGCGGACTGGCAGGCGCGCCTGCTGCTGGCCGGTCAGGTCAGCGGCGACGCGCTGGTGCCGGGCGAACAGTTCGGCATCGGCGGCGCGGGCTCGGTGCGGGGGCTGGAAGAGCGGGCCCTGTCGACCGATACCGGCCTCAGCGCCAATGCCGAGCTGTACACCCCCAACCTGTGCCCGGCCGGCGGGCGCTGGCAATGCCGGGCGCTGGCGTTCGTGGACGCGGCGCATGGCCGGCGCCGGCACGCGCTGCCCGGCGAACTGGTGCGCGCCAGCGTCGCCAGCACCGGACTCGGTGTGCGGGTGGCCATGGGCAACGACGTCAATCTGCAGGCCGACTATGGACACGTGGTGCATGCGGGTGCGATCGGCGGCCGCCACAACCAGCTCCATGTGCGTTTGAGCCTGGCTTACTGAGAGGTGACACGATGAAACGCCAACAACCCCCCGTCCTGCCGCGCACGCTGCTGGCGCTGGTGGCCAGTGCCTGCTGCGGGGCTGCCGCCGGCGCCCCGGCCACCCCCGTGGTGGTGCACGGGCAAGCGAGCTTCGCGCAGCAGGGCAATGTGTTTTCGATCACCAATACCCCGGGCGCCGTCATCAACTGGCAGGGCTTTTCGATCGAGGCGGGCGAGATCACCCGCTTCATCCAGCAAAGCAGCGACAGCGCCGTGCTGAACCGGATCGTGGGGCAGGACCCGAGCCGCATCCTGGGCAGCCTGCAATCGAACGGCCACGTCTTTCTGATCAATCCGAACGGCATCCTGTTCGGACGCGATTCGCGGGTCGACGTCCAAGGGCTGACCGCCTCGACACTGGCGCTGTCCGACGCCGATTTCCTGGCGGGAAGGCAGCGCTACAGCGCCGCGGCCGGCGCCGGGGCCGTCGGCAACCAGGGCCGGATCCAGACCGGGAGCGGCGGCAAGGTGGCCCTGATCGGGACCAGCGTCGACAATGGCGGCATCATCAGTTCGCCGCAGGGGCAGGTGGTGCTGGCTGCCGGCCACACGGTGCAGCTGGCCGACGCGTCCAATCCGGCGCTGCAGGTGGCGGTCTCGGCGCCGCAGCACCAGGCCGTGAACCTCGGGCAATTGATCGCCAAGGGCGGCAGCATCGGCATGTACGGGGCGCTGGTGCGCCAGCGCGGCGCCGTCAATGCCGACAGCGCCCGGTTGGGCGAGGGCGGCAAGATCGTGCTGCGCGCCAGCGGCGATGCGCTGCTCGAGGCCGGCAGCACGACCAGTGCCACCGGCGCCGGCCGCGGCGGCACGATCACGGTCGAAGGCGAGCGCATCGGCGTGACCGGCGACGCCCGCATCGATGCCAGCGGCGCGCGCGGCGGCGGCACGGTGCTGCTCGGCGGCGGCTCCCAGGGACGCGATCCGGCGCTGGCCCATGCCAGTCAGACGCTGCTGGGCAAACAGGCCACGATCCGGGCCGACGCCACCGAGCGCGGCAACGGCGGCACCGTGGTGCTGTGGAGCGACAGGTCCACGCGCGCGCTGGGAACCATTTCGGCCCGTGGCGGCGCCGCGGCTGGCAACGGCGGGCTGGTGGAAACCTCGGGCCGCTATCTGGACGTCAAAGGCGTGACGGTGCAGGCCGGGGCCAAGCGGGGGCGCGCCGGGACCTGGCTGCTCGACCCCTACGACATCGAGGTGGTGGCCAGCGGCGGTCTGCAATCGCGCTCCGATGTCGATGACTTCGAGGATCCGGTCACGTTCGCGCAAATCGATGCCAGCACCTTGTCGACGGCGGCGGCGGGCAGCAACGTGGTGCTCCAGGCCACCCACGACGTGACGTTCTCGTCGGCGATCAATCCGGTGCTGGGCAATGGCAGCCTGAACGTCGACGCCGGCAATAACATCAACGTCAATGCGCCGATCTCCACCGGCGGCGGCGCGCTTACGCTCACCGCCAACCACCCGCTGCACCCGAGCGGCAGCGGCGCGGTGGTGATCGGGGCGGCGGGCAGCATCGATACCGGCGGCGGCAACCTGACGATGACCGGGGCCGACGTGCTCACCTACGGCCCCATCGCCACTGGCGGCGGCACCATTTTCGCGCGCGGCAACGGCAAGGTGAACTTCGAGCGCGGCCTCGCCACGGGCGGCGGCGACCTCACCGTCGAGGGCGGCGACATCGTGTTCGGCGGCGACGGCAAGGAAGCCAACGTCGGCACCGGCAGCATGAAATTCGACGACCGCGGCACCTTCGTGCTGGGTCCGACCTGGACCCTCAAGTCGGGCAACAACATCCGCATCTTTTCGGACAATATGTCCTTGCAGGGAATGATCGGGCCCTCGCTGAGCGACCGTCCGAACGTCGCCTTTTCACCGGTCAACAAGACCACCGATATCTGGATCGCCAATGCCGGCACTGGCGTGCTGGTGCTGGACCCGGCGCGGCTGGCTGCCTTCGATGTGGCCGAACTGTTCATCGGCAGCGGCGACCTCAGCGGAAACATCACCCTGTTCAACGAATACAGCAACGGTCTGGCCAACACGCTCACGCTCAACACGACCGGCAACATCACGATCACCAAGCCGGTCACGATGGGCAGCAACATCGACAGCAAGATCCGGCTGTATGTGGCGCCCACCAATCCCTCGAGTGGCATCGCGACGGCCGCCGATATCGGCGGCACCCAGGCATCGCCGGGCGGCCGCCTGAGCGCCGACAATGTGTTCCTGAGCGCGAACAATATGGCGCTGGGCGCGTCGGTCACCGGCACCGGCGCCGACGGCGGCAGGGTGAGCCTGAGCACGGCCACGCCCGATACCAGCATCGTACTGGGCGGCGGCGCGCAGGATGCGCCGGGGCTGCTGGCCTTGTCCGACACGGAACTGGCGCGCATCGCCACCAGCCATCTCGAGATCGGCGGCGCCAACATGACAGCCGGCCTGTCGGTCACGCCGTCCGGGCTCGACCTGAGCACAAGCCTGAAGCCGGGCAGCAATGTGCATCTGGGCGCCGGCGGCGACATCGCCTTGGACGGCAGACTGACCGTGCCCGGCACGCTGTATCTCGAAGGCAGGGCGCTGCAGACGACGGCGGGCAGCACGGTCAAGGCCGACAATCTGCTGCTGAGCGCGACGGCGGGCATCGGCAGCGACGCGCAGCCGTTCGAGAGCGCCGCCGGCTATCTGTCCGCATCGAACCTGCTGGCGAACGGCACGGCGCCGATTCATATCGCCAATGCGGGCGCCTTGAACCTGGGCAGCGTGCAGCAGGAAGGCACGGGCAATCAGGGGGCGATCAAGGTCGTCAACAAGGGCGCGATGACCCTGCTCGAAAAGGATCCGATGAGCCAGTTGCTGGTGGCGGTCAATAGCGGCGGCAGCGGCAGTATCGCGCTCTCGACCCTGGGACCGCTGACCCTGTTCGGCGTGCTCCGTTCGCAGGATGGCAACATCGCACTGGAGGCCGGCAATGGCGGCATGCTCACGGTGGGCAATAGTGGCCATGTTTCGTCGGTCAACGGCAGCATCGCCCTGACCGCGGGCGATCTGATCAACCAGGGCATGGTGGTGACCGACCATGGCGACATCAATCTGGCGGCGACGACGGTCTCCGGCCCGGGCACCTACACGGCGCCGGGCGGCACGATCCGCGGGCTGCCGTCGACGCCGCCCATCACGCCGCCCATTACGCCGCCCGTCACCCCGCCCATCACGCCGCCGGCCGCGCCCTCGGTCCAGGTGTGCCTGGCCAGTCCCGGCACCGCCGGCTGCTCCGCTGTCCTGCAGGCGGCGCTGCAAGCTTGCGTGGCCAATCCGGCCGGCCCCGATTGCGCCGTCATTCTGCCCAGCGTCGATCAATGCGTGGCCGACGCCAGCCGGCCCGGCTGCGTGGCGGTCGTGCCGCCGGCGCAGGTGGCGCCGGGCACGCCCCTGGCGCTGGCGATCGATGCGAATGTGCAGTTGCTCCAGCAAACTCAGCTCGCCGCCATCCCGGGCGAGGACAAGGAGCCGGTTCCGCTGCCGGCGGCGCAAAAGAAAGCCAGCGACCCCAAGACGCAAGGAGAAAAGCGTGAGATCCCAGCCAAGACGTATTGCAATTGAAGCGCTCGCCGGGCTCGCGCTCGCGTTGCTGTGTCCGCTGGCACTGGCGGCCCAGGTCGCGGGCACCGTGGTCAATCTGAGCGGCCCCTTGCTCGCCAAGAAGGAGAACGGCACGGTCAAGGTGCTCGCGCTCAAATCGGAGGTGGAGCAGGGCGACACGCTGATGTCGGAGAAAAACACCTACGCCCAGATCCGCTTCACCGACAACAGCGAGATCACGCTCAAACCGAACACGACCTTCAAGGTGGAAGCCTTCGCCTACGATGCCGGCAAGCCGGAAGGCGACAGCGCCAGTTTCAATCTGCTCAAGGGCGGCCTGCGCTCGGTCACCGGTCTGCTCGGCAAGCGCAACCGCGAGAAGTTCCAGCTGCGCACGCCGAACGCCACGATCGGCATCCGCGGCACCACGTTCAGCGTGCAGTGGGTCCAGGCGGCCGGCGGCGCCTTGCAGCCGGGATTGCACGTGCTTGTCCTCGACGGCCTCATCAACGTGAGCAACCAAGGCGGCGCCCAATTGTTCAAGGCCGGTCAGTTCGGCTTTGTCGGCGGGCCCGCCAGCGCGCCGGTCGTGGTGCCGAACAACCCGGGAATGCAGTTCACGCCGCCGCCGTCGTTCACCAGCGCCGAGCTGAAGCGGGGCGAACCGGCCGCCACGACCGGCGCCAAGGTCGACTGCGAAGTGCGCTAGGCGTGCCGGCAAATTGTTGTTGACCAAACGGGGGCTTTTCGCGTATCTTCGCCCTGTTTTCCATTTCTGGAGTCCCTTCATGGGTACTTGTTCGAGTGACAGTTGTAGCCAGATCCTGTCTGGCACCGCCTCGGCAAGATAACGCAGAATTCCCTGCCGTCATCTTGCCCCCAGCGGATGATGGCGTCTCATGCGGGTCACGGCCCGCTCAATAGCCATCCACCTTCTTGTTGTCGCCTTGCGCCGCATTGTCGGTCTTGCGCCCTGTTGCGTTCGCCGTTCGTCCTGAACGGCGGCGCGCGTTTGCGTATGGACATGTCGACGACGAGCGCGCCGGTGCCGCGGCATTCCTGTGATCGCGCCCTCCCGCGGGCGATTTCGTTGTTGGATGAATCATGTTGCACACTTACTTTGCTGCTGCCGCCCCTGCGCGCACCTTCGCTGCCAGCTGGATGAAGAAACTCGGCCCCGGCCTGATCACGGGCGCGGCCGATGACGATCCGAGCGGCATCGCCACCTATTCGCAGGCTGGCGCCCAATTCGGCCTGCAGATGCTGTGGACCATCCTGTTCACCTATCCGCTGATGGTCGGCATCCAGGTGGTCAGCGCGCAGATCGGGCGCGTCAGCGGCAAGGGCTTGGCGGGCAATATCCGCGAGCATTTTCCCGCCTGGCTGGTGCGCGCGATCGTGGCCCTGCTGCTGGTGGCCAATACCATCAATATCGCGGCCGACGTGTCCGCCATGGGCGAGGCGGCCAGCCTGATCGTGGGCGGCTCCTCGCGCTGGTACGCGGCGCTGTTCGGCGTGATGTCGCTGCTGCTGCAAGTGTTCATTCCGTACAGCCGCTATGTGCGCTTCCTCAAATGGCTGACCCTGGCCCTGCTGGCCTATGTGGCGACGGTGTTCACACTGAACGTGCCCTGGCTGCAGGTGGCCAAGGCCACCGTGCTGCCGCAGCTCGAATGGTCGCCGGCCTATATCACGACCATGGTCGCCGTGTTCGGCACCACCATCAGCCCGTATCTGTTCTTCTGGCAAGCGTCGCAGGAAGTGGAAGAGCTGCAAGCCTGTCCGGTGTCGCAAGCGCTGCGCGAGGCGCCGGCCCAGGCGCGCGCCCATTTCCACCGCATCAAGGTCGATACCGCCATCGGCATGGGGTTCAGCAACCTGGTGGCCTTTTTCATCGTGCTGACCACGGCGCTCACCTTGCATCTGCACGGCATCAGTTCCATCGATACCTCGGCCCAGGCCGCCGCCGCCCTGCGCCCGCTGGCCGGCGACTTTGCCTTCATGCTGTTTAGCGCCGGCATCATCGGCACCGGCATGCTGGCCGTGCCCGTGCTGGCCGGATCGGCAGCGTACGCGATGGCGGGCGCCTTCAACTGGCAGAAAGGGCTGGAAAAGACGGCCTCGCAAGCCAAGGAGTTTTACGGGATCATCGCGTTTTCCACGATTGTCGGCATCGTGCTGGGATTTACCCCCATCGATCCGATCAAAGCGCTGTACGGGAGCGCGGTCATCAACGGCGTCATTTCGGTGCCGATCATGGTGGTCATGATGGTGATGGCGGGACGTTCGGCGATCATGGGCCGCTTTGTGATCGGCCGCCGGCTGCGCATCCTGGGCTGGGGCGCAACGGCGGTCATGGCGCTGGCGGTGCTGGCCATGTTCTGGATGATGGCGGCCTGAGGCGCTGGCAATCGCTGTGTGTTCGGGATCGAAATCGATCATTGCCAGCGCTAAATATATGAATCGTATATAATACGCATACGAACCATATGTGAGGGAAACATGGGCATTGTCAATATAGATGAAGAACTGCACGATCAGATGCGCCGTGCCACCAAAGTGTCTTGCCGCTCGATCAACGCGCAAGCCGCGTTCTGGATCCGGCTCGGGATGCTGTGCGAAACCAATCCTACGCTCAGTTTCAACGACATCATGCTGCGCGAACTGCGCGAGGCCGGGGTGTCGGCGCCGCCGCTGGAGCTGAGCGCGGCATGATCAAGCATCCAGACGAACTGGCCTTGATGGCCGAATCGGGCCGCCTGCTTGCCAGCGTGTTCACCATGCTGGACCGCACCGCGCTGGCCGGCATGTCCACCTTGCAAGTCGATGCCCTGGTCGAGCACTTTATCGTGCACGAGCTCAAGGCGCGTCCGGCCAGCAAGGGGCAGTACGGTTTTCAATTTTCGCTCAATTCCTCCATCAATCACGTGGTCTGTCACGGCGTGCCGTCGGCGTCCGATGTGCTGCGCGAAGGCGATATCGTCAACCTCGACATCACGCTCGAAAAGCACGGCTACATCGCCGATTCCAGCAAGACCTACATGGTCGGCCAGGTGAGCGGCGCCGCCAGGAAACTGGTGCAAGCGACCTATGAAGCGCTGTGGAAAGGGATCGGCGTGGTGCGCCCCGGTGCGCGGCTGGGCGATATCGGCGCGGCCATCGAGCGCCATGCGGCCAAGAATGGTTACTCGGTGGTGCGCGAATATTGCGGGCACGGCATCGGCCAAGAGATGCACGAAGAGCCGCAGATTCTGCACTTCGGCAAGCCGGGCACCGGCCTCACCATGCGCGAGGGCATGGTGTTTACCATCGAGCCCATGCTCAATCAGGGCAAGCGCACGGTCGACACGCTCGACGATGGCTGGTCGGTGGTGACGACCGACGGCTTGCTGTCGGCCCAGTTCGAACACACGGTGGCCGTCACCGCCAGCGGCGTGGCGGTGCTGACCTTGCGGCCCGACGAGGCGGGCATGCTGAACAAGCTGCGCAAGGCCGCCTGAGCAGCCTGTAGGCTCAGCGCTGCTGCCGACGGCGGCGCGCCGCCAACAGGACGCCTGCCAGACCCAGCAGAGCGAACGAGCCCGGCTCCGGAATGCGCACCAGGAAATTGCCCATGTTTTCGCTGCGGGCATCCAGGTCTTGCGCCTGATACACCATCTCCGCGTTGGAACAACTGAAATAGGCAGGGCAGGCCGGGCTCAGATCGAACGGGCTGTCACCGTTGGTCAGGTTGACATACACCGCCATGTCCAGGGTGCGGCCCCAGGCGCCGGCATTGCCGTTGCTGAAATAGGTGCCGGCCATGCCGGTTTGCTGGTCGGTGCCGCCGACGTTGTTGACGAAGTCGCCCGTGCGCGAACTGGTCGTGGCCGCATAGTCGGTTGCATACAGCCCCTGGCGCAGCAGCATGGCGTCGATTTCCGCCGTGGTGGCGAAGCGGTAGGTCCGGTTCCAGCCGCCGACGCCGCCCAGAATATCGTTGATGCTCAAATTTTCCGTCTCGGCCAGCGTCAGCCAGGTCAGGTAGGAACCGTCCTCGAATTCGACCGGGGCGGCGCTGGCACTGCACTGGATGGCGGCGAACACGGCCGCGGAAGAGATTTTCTGCAAAAGGCGCATATGGTTTCCTATTGAAAATAAAACAACAGGAGCAAGGAGCGTGCCTCGAAATAATCTCCTTATGGAACAGTGGCTTGAGGGAGATGAACAAATAGGCGGAGAACGCATGTAAAGGTTCTCGACGAAAAAAACCTGTGGGCCTCGCGGCGCACAGGTTTTTTTGGGGCAGCGTGCGCTTACAGCACTTCGCTCGCGTGATCGGCCAGGCGCGAACGCTCGCCGCGCGCCAGCGTCACGTGGCCGCTGTGCGACCAGCCCTTGAAGCGGTCGACCACATAGGTCAGGCCGCTCGAGCCTTCGGTCAGGTAAGGCGTGTCGATCTGTGCGATGTTGCCCAGGCACAGTATCTTGGTGCCGGGACCGGCGCGCGTAACCAGGGTCTTGATCTGCTTGGGCGTCAGGTTCTGCGCTTCGTCGATGATCAGGAACTTGTTGACGAAGGTGCGGCCGCGCATGAAGTTGAGCGACTTGATCTTGATGCGCGAACGGATCAGATCCTGCGTTGCCGCACGGCCCCACTCGCCGCCATCCGAATCGGACTTGTTGAGCACTTCGAGGTTGTCGTCGAAGGCGCCCATCCACGGCGACATCTTTTCTTCCTCGGTGCCGGGCAGGAAGCCGATGTCTTCGCCCACCGGCACCGTCACGCGGGTCACGATGATCTCGTTGTAGAGCTTGGTCTCGAGCACTTGCGCCAGGCCGGCCGCCAGCGCCAGCAGGGTCTTGCCGGTACCGGCCTGGCCCAGCAGGGTGACGAAGTCGCATTCCGGGTTCATCAGCAGATTGAGCGCGAAGTTCTGCTCGCGGTTGCGCGCGGTCACGCCCCACACGTTGTTCTTGCTGTGGCTAAAGTCGCGCAAGGTCTTGATGACGGCCGTCTTGCCGTTCAGCTGGGTGACCTGGCCGTAGAAGGGCGCTTCGCCGTTCTTCGGTTCCAGATACACGAACTGGTTCACCAGCAAGGTCAGGATGGTCGGGCCGGTGACGCGGTAGAAGGTCGAGGAATAGCCGTTCTTGCTTTCCTGCCAGGACTCCATGTCCTTGCCGTTCTTGTTCCAGAAGTCGTCCGGCAGCTGGACGATGCCCGAGTACAGCAGGTCGGTGTCTTCCAGCACATGGTCGTTGAAGTAATCTTCGGCCGGCAAGCCCAGCGCGCGCGCCTTGATGCGCATGTTGATGTCTTTGGACACCAGCACGATCGCGCGGCCCGGCATTTCCGCTTCCAGATTGCGCACCACGCCCAGGATCTGGTTGTCGGCCTTGCCTTGCGGCAGACCTTCCGGCAGGGTCGGACCGTTTTGCAGGCGGGTCTGGAAGAACAGGCGGCCCTTGGCATCCTTGTTGCCCAGCTTGGACAGCAGGATCCCGTTTTCGATCGCGCCATCGTCGATGGTGCCGACCAGGGCGTCGAGCGAGCGCGACACCTGGCGCGCATTACGGGCCACTTCGGACATGCCCTTCTTGTGGTCGTCGAGCTCTTCGAGCGTCATCATCGGCAGATACACATCGTGTTCCTCGAAACGGAACAGGGACGATGGATCGTGCATCAGGACGTTGGTGTCGAGCACGAACATCTTGGTCATGCCGGACTGGTCCGCATTGCGGCTGGCTTTCGATTTGACTTGCAGCTCGACCGGCTTGTGCTTGGCCGGATGCGGCGCTTCCGCGTGCTGCGTTTCCTTGCCGCGCGCCGACGGTTTGGCCACGGGCGCCGGCGCCTCGACTGGCGCTGCGGTCTTCGCTTTGGCGGTCTTGGCCGGGGCCTTGGGCGGCGCTTCGCTCACGGCCGCCAGCTTCGGTTTCGGCGGCGGCACGGCTTGCACCGCGGGCTTGTTCTTCGGATCGGCTTTTGGGTAATCTTTGGCCAGCAGCAGGGCGGCCGGCTTGGAGGGGAGTTTTGGCAGTGGCATCAGGGTCTCAATCTAAAAATTGCTTGGAGGATAGCCCGGCGAATGCGGCTTTGCGGATGGCGCGGGGTCCGGCTTGGTGTCCGGACCGGCGGCGGCCAGATTGAAGTGATGCAGTAGTACGACTGTTTGACTCAAAATGACGGGTTCGATCCAGGTGATACAGGGTTGATCAAGGCTGGGTTTTGATAAATTCCAGCACTTCTTCGGCGTGATTAGGAACTTTCACGCCTCTCCATTCTTTCACCAATTTGCCATCAGCGTCAACGATAAACGTACTGCGCTCGACCCCGCGAACTTGCTTGCCATACATATTTTTCATCTTCATGACACCGAACTGGGCGCACACCGCTTCGTCCGGATCGGAAATGAGTTCGAAGGGCAGGCCGAGCTTGGATTTGAAGCCGTCGTGCGAGCGCAGCGAATCGCGGCTGATGCCGTAGATCTCGGTGCCGGCGGCGGCGAACTGATCGTGCAGATCGCGGAAGGCGATGCTTTCGGTGGTGCAGCCGGGCGTGTTGTCCTTCGGGTAGAAGTACAGCACGGTGTAGCGGGCCGGACGGCCGGTCAGCTGGAAAGGCGTGCCGCCGGTCATGGCGGCGGAAAAATCGGTCATCGTTGCTGCAGTTGGGCGATCAGCCACAGGGTCTCTCCGGTAGAGGGGTTGAGCGCTGATTGTAAGCCCCGCAGCGCAGCGGGGGAATTAGGTCAGGCTTAAAGACGCGAGCTAAACAGGATCGATGATCAGGGCCAGCGTGACCTTGCGGCCTTCGCCCATCAGCACATTATAGGTGCGGCAGGCGGCCTTGCTGTCCATGCATTCGACGCCGATGTGGCGCGCCGACAGGGCCGCGATCAGGCGCGGGTGCACGAAGCGCTGGCGCTCGCCGGTGCCGAGGATGACGACGTCGGGCTTGTCGGCCTCGATCTGCTCGAAGTGCGCGGCGCTCAAGGCCTCGAAGTTCGGGACGTCCCAGGCGCGCGGCGGCGTTTCGGGCATCACGATCAGGCTGAACTGGTAGCGCACGGCGTTGATTTCGACCCCGCTGTCATCGTAACCGGTGACCGTCTGGTATTGTTGGGTGGTGCTGGCGTGGAGCTTCATGGCAAATCGGGAGGATGGGAGGGCACCAGCATGCCACAAACCGCAGCAATGCGCGAATTTTCACGATCCTGCCGTCAAAAGCAGCCCAAACGGGCTATATACGGTCATTTTGACGTTCCCGGCGGTTGATTTAATCACCTCCTTTCGGCAGAATGGTATTTTTCGCACTGCAACATAAAGCCTCACTGACAGGGAATGATCTTGCGACCGATTCTGAAATCGAACAAATTAGACGATGTTTGCTACGAAATCCGGGGGCCGGCCAACGAAAAGGCCCGCCTGATGGAAGAAGAAGGGCAGAAGATCATCAAGCTCAACATCGGCAACCTGGCCGTGTTCGGCTTCGACCCGCCGGACGAGATCGTGCACGACATGATTCTCAATATGCACGGCGCGGCCGGCTACACCGATTCGAAAGGCATGTTCGCGCCGCGCAAGGCCGTCATGCACTACACGCAGGGCAAGAACATCACCGGCGTGACGATCGACGACATTTACCTGGGCAATGGCGCGTCCGAACTGATCGTGATGGCCATGAACGGCCTGCTCAACAATGGCGACGAAGTGCTGGTGCCGGCCCCGGACTATCCGCTGTGGACGGCCGCCGTGAGCCTGTCGGGCGGCAATCCGGTGCACTATATCTGCGACGAGCAGGCCGGCTGGTTCCCCGATATCGACGACATGCGCCGCAAGATCACCAGCAATACCAAGGCGATCGTGGTGATCAACCCGAACAATCCGACGGGCGCCCTGTACCCGCGCGAAATCCTGCTCGAGATCATCGAGCTGGCGCGCCAGCATCAGCTGATCATCCTGGCCGACGAAATCTACGACAAGGTGCTGTACGACGGCCATGTGCACGAATCGATCGCCTCGCTGGCCGACGACGTGCTGTTCATCACCCTCAACGGCCTGTCGAAAAATTACCGCTCGTGCGGCTACCGCGCCGGCTGGATGGTGGTGTCGGGCGAAAAGCGCCACGCCAGGGACTATATCGAGGGCTTGAACATGCTGGCCTCGATGCGCCTGTGCGCCAATGCGCCCGGCCAGTTCGCGATCCAGACCGCGCTGGGCGGCTACCAAAGCATCAACGACCTGGTGGGGCCCGGCGGGCGCCTGCTCAGGCAGCGCGACATGGCCCACAAGCTGTTGACCGACATTCCGGGCGTTACGTGCGTCAAGCCAAAAGCGGCGCTGTACATGTTCCCCAAGCTCGACCCCGTGATGTATCCGATCGCGGACGACCAGCAATTCGCCGTCGAGCTGCTGACTGAAGAAAAAGTGTTGATCGTCCAGGGTACCGGGTTCAACTGGAACAAGCCGGATCACTTCCGCCTCGTGTTCCTGCCCAACTCGGACGACCTGCAAGACGCATGTGCCCGGATCGCGCGCTTCCTCGACGGTTACCGTCGGCGCCACGGCAAGGGCTGAACCATTACAACGAAGAGACTATGAAACCCATCAAAATCGGCCTGATCGGCCTTGGCGTCGTCGGCAGCGGCACGTTCAACGTCCTCAAACGCAACCAGGAAGAAATCCGCCGCCGCGCCGGCCGCGGCATCGAGATCGCCATGATCGCGGTGCGCAACAAGGAAAAGGCCGAAGCGATTGTCGGCAGCGATTGCGAAGTGGTGACCGATCCCTTCCTCGTGGTCGACCATCCCGAGATCGAGATCGTGGTCGAGCTGATCGGCGGCTACGATACCGCCAAGGAGCTGGTGCTGCGCGCGATCAACAACGGCAAACACGTGGTCACCGCCAACAAGGCCCTGCTGGCGCTGCACGGCAACGAGATTTTCGCCGCCGCCCAGGCGCGCGAAGTGATGGTGGCGTTCGAAGCGGCGGTGGCCGGCGGCATCCCCATCATCAAGGCGCTGCGCGAAGGCTTGACCGCCAACCGCATCGAATCGGTGGCCGGCATCATCAACGGCACCACCAACTTCATCCTGTCCGAAATGCGCGACAAGGGGCTCGACTTCGGCACCGTGCTCAAGCAAGCGCAGGCGCTCGGCTACGCCGAAGCCGACCCCACCTTCGACATCGAAGGGGTCGATGCCGCGCACAAGGCGACCATCATGTCGGCCATTGCGTTCGGCATTCCGGTGCAGTTCGAAAAAGCGCACGTGGAAGGCATCAGCAGCCTGCAGGCGATCGACATCAAGTACGCCGAGCAGCTCGGCTACCGCATCAAGCTGCTGGGCATCACCAAGCGCGCCGTGGTCAATGGCGTGGAAGGGATCGAGCTGCGCGTGCACCCGACCTTAATTCCCGCCAAGCGCCTGATCGCCAATGTGGAAGGGGCCATGAACGCGGTGCTGGTGCAGGCCGACGCCGTGGGCGCCTCGCTCTACTACGGCAAGGGCGCCGGCGCCGAGCCGACCGCCTCGTCCGTGATTGCCGACCTGGTCGACATCACGCGCCTGGCCACGGCCAATCCGGAATACCGCGTGCCGCACCTGGCATTTCAGCCGAACCAGATGACCGACGTCGAGATTTTGCCGATGTCCGAAATCACCACCAGCTACTACCTGCGCGTGTACGTGAAGGACCAGCTGGGCGTGATGGCCGACCTGACGCGGATCCTGGCCGACGCCACGATCTCGATCGACGCCGTGATGCAAAAGGAACCGGGCGAAGGCGAGACCCGCACCGACATCATCATCCTGACCCACCAGACCCAGGAAAAGAACATCGATGCGGCGATCGCCAAGATGGAATTGCTGGAAACGGTGGTCGGCAAGATCGTCAAGATCCGCCTCGAAAACCTGAGCTGATTTCCACCACCGGGGTCAGACCACTTTTGCCATGTAACAGGGGTCAGACCACTTTTGCCGCAGAACAGGGGTCAGACCACTTGTGCGGTCTGCCCGGGTTCTTGATCGCGGCATTTTTTGGATGGATACCACGCGCTCCCCACATGAATCTGATTCGCATCGTTGTCGTTGGGCTCATTTTTTCTGTCGTCGGCTGGACGCTCCTGAACGTCATCGTTGGCGGCGGAAGCGCGGGGACGGGGACCTGGTTGTCCAGGACGATGCCGGTCGTGGTGCTGCTAATCTGGGTGATCGCTGCGCTTTCATTTCTGGCGCGGCGGTCAGGGCGCAGATCGCGCGGCGCCGAGCCGGAAACGGATGGTTCCACGATGACGTACCAGCCTCCTGCGGAGCTGCCGCCAACACCGGATATTCCTCAATCCTCCTGGGATAATCCGGTACCGCCGCAGGATACGCCTGTACCGCCGGCGGACCCCGCGGCCTGAATCGCCCAGGCTCCAGCCGACCAAGTGGTCTGACCCCTGTTCTGCGGCAAAAGTGGTCTGACCCCTGTTCTACGGCAAAAGTGGTCTGACCCCGGTTTTGCGTTAGCGGGCGGTGACCGTCAGTTCGCGCGCCTGGGGCTCGCGCTGCCGCACGAACGAGAGGATCGATTCCACCGTCACGGTGTCGATCCGGCCCGCCGCGCGCCGTGCGAACGGGTGGTCGTCAAAGGAAATGTTGGCGCTGAACAGGCGCGCGCCGAGCCGCTTGGTGGCTGGTATCAACAGCGTCGACGGCGCATAGCCCGCGTACGTCAGCCACGCCTGCGCCCGCGCCCGGTCTTCGATCCGGCCTTCGCCCGCGCTCACCGCATAGGTCTCGAGCACCCATTGGTTCGAGTTCTGGTACTCGGTCGAGAATGGATAGGCCAGCATGTTGTAATGCGGCTGGTGCATCCGGTTGGCCAGGTTCGACGTGAGCGCGGCGGCAATGCGCGCCTGACTCTGCGGCGACGGGATCAGGATCACCGCTTCGTAGGCATACAGGTCGTCCAGGAAAAAATTGGCCAGCCCCTGGTCGTACAGCGCCGAACTGGCGGTCCCGCAGCGGTTCAATTCGTGCACCACCAGCCAGCGCCCCTTCGGATGATCGCGCCACACATAGGCCACGTGCGAATAGCGCAAGCCGTAGGCCGACAGGTCTTGTCCCACCCGCCCGATCATCGCCACCTGCGCGTTCGACGCTTCCAGCGCGCTGCGCGTGTTTTCGGCCAGCCGGATGGCGCTGATGAAGTTCTGGGCGCCGGGCTTTTTGACGTCGCAGCCGCGTCCCGCATTGGCGGCGTTGACGCTGCACGCCAGCAGCAGGAGCAGAAACAGGCGGCGCATGATCAGTACCCCCGGCCGTAATGGTAGGAGTGGTGCACGAGCGAGCGCCCGATCTCGCTCGGGATGAAGGCGATCGCTTCGCCGGCGGTGATCAGGACGTAGCCGCTGGCCAGGGTCACCACGCTCACGGCCGCGCCGGCCACCAGCAGCGAACTGGCCGCCGCCTGGCCGGACAGGCGGATCGTGGTGCTGGCCACATGCGAGGCGCCTTCGAGCACGATCAGCACCGATTCGCCCACCACCTGCACGCTGGCGATGACCACCGCGCCGGACGCCGCAACGGCCGACAGCGAGCCCCCCACCACCAGCGCCGACCCGGCCGCCACCAGGCCGGACGCGACCGACATGTCGGTGCTGGGATTGGGCTGGGCCCGGGCTGTGGAGAGGGAGCAGCACAGGGCGGCGACGGCGAGGGCAATGACGGGTTTCATGGTGCATCCTTCGGAAAGTAGGCCGGGTCGGCAGCACGGATCATGTTCCTGAAAACGACAGCCTTCAATAAAATGCACTACGGTATCGCTTTTGACCGCAATCAGTATTAAGATCTGCTACCGGAAGACAAAGGATCGTACGCATGCCTCACGCCATTACACTAGTCGACACCTTGAAGCGCTTGTTGAAAGCGCGGGGCATCACGTACGGCGAACTGGCCGCACGCATCGATATGTCGGAAGCGAGTGTCAAACGTATGTTTTCGCAGAAAAACTTCACCTTGCAGCGGCTGGACGACATCCTCACTGCCAGCGGCATCGAGTTCGAGGAGCTGTCCGCGGCCCAGAGCGCGCCCGCGCTGATCTCGCACCTGACGCTGGCCCAGGAGCGCGAAATCATCGGCGACCCGCGCCTGCTGGTGGTCGCCGTCTCGGCCATGAACCACATCAGCTTTGACGACATCGTCCGCTATTACGAGATGACCGAGCTGGAAGTGACCAAATACCTGCTGCGCCTCGACAAGATCGGCTTTCTCGAACTGCTGCCCAACAACCGGGTCAAGCTGCTGATCGCGCGCACCTTCAGCTGGATTGCCAACGGCCCGATCCAGACCTACTTCCGGCACGAAGCGGCCGCCGACTATCTCAATTCCCGTTTCGACGGCGAGGACGAGGTGCTGCGCCTGGTAAACGTGATGCTGTCGAAGCAGTCGGCCGGGGCGCTGCTCGAACGCCTCAAGCAGGTGGCGGCCGAATTCGCGCAGCAGCACCAGCATGAAACGCGCCTGCCGTTCGACCAGAAACACGCCATCAGCTTTATCGTCGCGGCCCGTCCGTGGGTGCCCCAGGCATTCAAGACGCTGCAGCGCAAATCCTAATCCACCTCCACCGCACAGAGACCCCCATGAGTCAATCGAGCCAGTTTTCCCTGTTGAAGCAGCGCCGTTTTGCCCCGTTCTTCTGGACCCAGTTCCTCGGCGCCTTCAACGACAATGTCTTCAAGACCGCCTTCCTGGTGGTGCTCACGTTCGACGCGGCCACCTGGACCACGCTCGATCCGTCCATGCTGACCAATCTGATTCCGGGCCTGTTCATCCTGCCCTACGTGCTGTTCTCGGCCACCGCCGGCCAGATCGCCGAGAAGGTGGAGAAGGGCCGTCTGGCGCGCATCGTCAAGCTGATCGAAATCGGCATCATGTTCGTGGCCGCCATCGGCTGGATGACCAAGTCGCTGCCGCTGCTGCTGGCCGCGGTGGTCGGCATGGGCGTGCATTCGACCCTGTTCGGGCCCGTCAAATACGCTTATCTGCCGCAGCACCTCAAGTCCGAAGAACTGGTGGGCGGCAATGGCCTGATCGAGATGGGCACCTTCGTCGGTATCCTGCTGGGCCAGGTGCTGGGCGCGTGGCTGGTCAAGTTCGGCTCCAACGGCGCCACCCTGGTGGCCGGCGCGACGATGCTGTTCGCCGTGATCGGCCTGGTGGTGAGCATGCGCATTCCCGCTTCGCCGGCCCCGGCGCCTGAACTGAAGATCAATCCCAACGTGTTCTCCGAGACCATGCGCAACCTGGCGTTCTCGCGCCAGAACCGCACCGTGTTCCTGTCCATGCTGGGCAATTCGTGGTTCTGGTTCTACGGCGCGATCATCCTGTCGCAGTTCCCGCTGTATGCCAAAACCTATCTGCACGGCGACGAGACGGTGTTCGTCGGCCTGCTGACGGTGTTCTCGATCGGCGTGGGCGCCGGTTCCCTGCTGTGCGAAAAACTGTCGGGCCACAAGGTGGAGATCGGTCTGGTGCCGTTCGGCGCGATCGGCCTGTCGGTGTTCGGCGCCGAACTGTATTTCGCCAGCGTGGCCTACACCAGCAGCGCCGGCCTGACGCTGGCGACCATGGCCACCACCCCCGGCATGGCGCGCATTCTGATCGATATCGCGCTGCTGGGCGTCTTCGGCGGCCTGTTCATCGTGCCCCTGTTCGCGCTGATCCAGACCCGCTGCGAGCCGACCCACCTGTCGCGCACCATCGGCGGCATGAATATCCTGAACGCGATGTTCATGATCGTGGCGGCGGGCGTGGCCATGTTGATGCACAAAATGGGCTTCTCGATTCCCGAAATGTTCCTGGCCACCGCCATTCTCAACGCGGTGGTGGCGCTGTACATCTTCTCGCTGGTGCCGGAATTCCTGATGCGCTTCCTGGCCTGGATGCTGATTCATACCATCCACCGTGTAAAGACGGTCGACGTCGAGCGCATTCCCGAGGAAGGCCCGGCAGTCCTGGTCTGCAACCACGTCAGCTATGTCGACGCGCTGGTGATCGGCGCGGCCAGCCCGCGTCCGATCCGCTTCGTGATGGACCACCGCATCTTCAAGACCCCGTTCCTGGGCTGGATCTTCCGCACCGCGCGCGCCATTCCGATCGCGCCGGCCAAGGAAGACCAGTGGACCATGGAAAAGGCCTACATCGAGATCGCCAAGGCCCTGCACGAGGGCGACCTGGTGTGCATTTTCCCGGAAGGTAAATTGACCACCACCGGCGAAATGAACGAATTCCGGGGCGGGATCGCCAAGATCCTCGAGCGCAGCAAGGTGCCGGTGATTCCGATGGCGCTGCGCGGCCTGTGGGGCAGCCTGCTCACGCGCGACAAGGCCAACCTGTTCGAACGCTCCTTCGCGCGCGGCCCCCGTTCGCAACTGGCGCTGGCGGTGGGAATGCCGGTGGCGCCGCTCGAGGCGACGCCCGAATATCTGCGCGAGCAGGTGCTGGCGCTGCGCGGCGACTGGAAGTAGCATGCCGCGCTGTCCGGGCGGCGGAAATGGACTATGATGGTGTCCCCGCCAGCCCACAAGACTCCCGTTCCATGATCCGCACCGCGCCGCCCAGATGAAGATCCGCGCCTACCTCGCGTTGATGGTCGCGGCAATCCTCATTCCGGTCATTCTGTTTTCGACCATCTCGCTCAACATGCTGCTCAAGGCCGAGCGCGAATCGGCCCTCAAGGGCGTGCGCGAAACGGCGCGCATCTCGCTGGTGAGCGTGGACCGCGAACTGACCAATGCCGAAGCGGCCCTGCGCATGCTGGCCAATTCGCCCTATCTGGCCAGCGGCGACCTGGCCGGCTTCTACCAGCAGGCGCACTTCGCCGACCGGCCCGGCGTCACCTGGACCGCGCTGCTCGACGCCAGGGGCCAGCTGCTGATCAATACCGCCGTTCCCTATGGCACGCCGATGCCGTCCGGCGATGCGGCGCCGCGCGTGGCGCAAGTGCTCGCGGCCGGCGTGCCGCAGGTGTCGAATCTGATCCGCGGCGTGGTGACGCAGGCGCTGATCGTGGTGGTCGACGTGCCCGTCAAAACCGCGGACGGCAAGCGCTACGTGATTTCGCAAGGCTTCCGGATCGAGAACTTCAACCGCGTGCTCAAGCAGGTGAACATGCCGCCCGGCTGGCTGGCCGGGGTATTCGACCGCAATGGCATCACTATCGCCCAGACCCGTGTGCGCAGCGGCGCGGCGCCGGACGCGGCGCGGCCGGATTTGCGCCAGGCGATCCGCGCCAAGACCACCGGCGTGATCCGCAACGCCAGCGACGGCGACCTGAATCTGTACTCCGTGCTGGAACGCTCGGCGCTGTCGGGATGGACGGTGGCCGTCGGCGTGCCGGAAGCGGAAATCGAAGCGGCCGCGCGGCGCGCGCTGACGGTGTCGATGTTCGGCCTGGCCGCGGCGATTGCCTGCGCCGCCATGGCGGCCCTGTTTTTTGCGCGCCGGCTGTCGCATTCGATCGGCCAGGTGGCGCGCTCGGCGCATGCGCTGGAATTTGATGAGGAGCTGGGCCCGTCGGAGGTGTCGGGCGTGCTCGAAGTCGACGAGGTGCAGGCCGCGATCGCCGCTGCCGCCACCGTGGTGCGCAACGAGAAGTTCTCGCGCCTGGTGGCCGAGGAGGAGCGCGAAATCCTGTTCGAGCGCGAACACCAGGCGCGCACCATCGCCGAGCAGCAGAACCGTGCCAAGGACGAGTTTCTGGCCATGCTGGGGCACGAGCTGCGCAATCCCCTGGCCGCCATCGTCAACGCCACCGCCGTCATGGCCCACCCTGGCATGCCGCACGAAGCGGCGCAGCGCGCGCGCGAGATCATCTCCCGCCAGAGCGGCCACCTGACCCGCATCGTGGACGACCTGCTCGACATGGGGCGCGTCCATTCCGGCAAAATCCTGCTCGAACGGCGCGCGCTGCGCCTCGACCAGGTGGTCGAGACCTACATGGCCGCGGTGTCCGAGTCGGAGCGCGGCGAACGCCATGCGATCAGCGTCGCCTCGGAGCCGGCCTGGGTCGACGCCGATCCCACGCGCCTGGAGCAGATCGTCGCCAACCTGCTCGACAACGCGCTCAAATACACGCCGCCCGGCGGCAGCATCAACGTGGCGGTCCGGATCGAGGGCGGCGAGGCGGTGCTGGCGGTGGCCGATTCCGGGATCGGCATCTCGTCCGAGCTGATGCCCTACGTGTTCGACCTGTTCGTGCAGGGCACGCGCACGCTCGACCGCGCCCAGGGCGGGCTCGGGGTGGGGCTGGCGCTGGTGCGCCAGCTGGCGGTGATGCATGGCGGGCGGGTGACGGTGTACAGCCAGGGCACGGGGCTGGGCAGCTGCTTCGAACTGCGCCTGCCGCGCATTGCCGCGCCGGCGCAGGCGGCGCCGGCGCCGGCCCCCGCGCGCGGCACGCGCCAGAAGGTGCTGCTGATCGAAGACAACGACGACGGCCGCGAAATGATGGCGATGATGCTCGGCTCGAACGATTACCAGGTCGTCAGCGCGGCCGACGGTTTTCAGGGATTGCGCATGGCCACCGCTTCCCCGCCCGACGTGGCGTTGGTCGATATCGGCCTGCCCGGGATCGACGGCTACGAAGTGGCGCGCCGCATGCGCGCCGATCCGGCCCTGCGCGGCGTGCGCCTGGTCGCGCTGACCGGCTATGGCCAGGAAAACGACCGCGCCATGGCGCTCGACGCGGGCTTCGATGCGCACCTGGTCAAGCCGGTCGACATGCACCGCCTGATCGACGTGCTCGAAGAGTTGGCGCTGCCGCAGTCCGGCTAGACTACCCGCCGCAGCACCGGCGGCTTGCCCAGGGCGCGCGCCGCCAGGCGCCGGATCTCGTCGAAGTCGACCGGCTTGATCAGGTGATGGTCGAAGCCGGCCTCGATGGTGCGCTGGCGCGCGTCGCTCTGGCCCCAGCCGGTCAGCGCGATCATCAGCACATCTTTCGAGCCGGGCTTGCGCCGGATGCGGCGCGCCGCTTCATAGCCGTCCATGCTGGGCATGCCCAAGTCCATCACGATCAACTCGGGCATGGTCTGGTCCACCGCCTGCACCGCCTCGTAGCCGTCGTAGGCGGTGGCGACGTTGCAGTTTTCCATTTCAAACAGCGCTTGCAGCGAATCGGCGGCGTCGCGGTTGTCATCGACCACCAGCACCTTCGGGCGGTGGTCGCTGTCCGGCGCCGCCGGAACCGGCTTTGGGGCGGTATCGGGTTTCGCCTCCGTCACGACTGGCAGGGTGACGACGAATTCGCTGCCCTTGCCCAGGCCATCGCTGCTGGCGGCCACGCTGCCGCCATGCATTTCGGCGAACTGGCGCGACAGCGATAATCCGATTCCCAGGCCGCTGGCGATCTGGCCCGACGGCGGGCGGCTTTGCTCGAACATGGCGAAGATGCGCGACAGGGCCGATGCATCCAGGCCGATGCCGGTGTCCTTGATGTAGATGCGCAGGTTGCCGTTGTCGACCGCCGCGCGCACGCTGATGTAGCCTTCGGGCGGCGTGAACTTGACCGCGTTGGACAGGATGTTGGCCACGATTTGCACCACGCGCGCATAGTCCGCGTAGAGCACGATTTCCTCCTGCGGCAGGGCGAAATCGATCTTCACGCGGCGCGCCGCGGCCGGCCCCGAACACAGCTCGGTCACGTGGCCCATCACGGCGGCAAAGGTGGTGTAGTCGCGCTGCAGTTCGATCTTGCCGCTGTTGATGCGGGCAACGTCGAGCAGGTCGTCGACCAGGCGTGTCAGGTGGGTGACCTGGCGTTCGATCACTTCGGTCACCTTGCGCACCGGCGCCTGATCCGGATACATGTGGGTCAGCAGTCCCATCGAGGTGCGGATGGGCGCCAGCGGATTGCGCAGTTCATGTCCCAGGCTGGCCAGGAATTCATCCTTGCGGCGGTCGGTCTCGCGCACCTGGTACTGCTTTTCGCGCGCGCGCAGCACCGACTGCAAGGACGTAATCAGAGTCAGCGTGCGCACCGGGCGTTCGAGCAGCGTCACGTTGCCCAGCACCGCGATCGCCTGGCGCACGCTGAGCGAATCGGGGCCGCGGTTGGTGAGCAAAACAATCGGCAGATCCGACCAGTTGGGCTGGCGCTGGACGAATTCGCCCAGCACTTTCAGGCCGCCGTTCGAGAGCGCCTCTTCCACGGTCAGCACGGCGCCCACCCCGACCAGCAGTTCGGAGGCCAGGTGCGTGGCGTTCTCGGTGACCAGGTTGTCGACGTCGGCCAGGGTGAGCATCTTCGATGCCAGCACCGCGTCTTGTCCGCTGGGGGCGTAGATGAGGACGCGCTTTTCCATATCAGACTTCCTCGTCTTCGAACAGGATCTGGCACTGGTCCTCGTCGAAGGTGGGCACCCCGGTCAGGATGCCGTGGAAATTGGTCAGCACGTCGCCCACGGCGATGCCCTTGCTGCTCATCGAGAACAGGCGGATGGTGCGCTCGTGCATGCCGACCCGCTTCTTGAAGACCGAGATCGCCTGCCGCACCTTGCCGCGCGCTTCGAAGTAACGCAGCATGATGACGCTGTCGGCGATGTAGCTGGCGTCGACCGCGGTCGACATCGAGCCGCCGATCACGCCGGGCTGCACGCCGACCAGGATGGTGACCACGCCGCGCTGGCCGAGGAAAGTGAGCAGCTCGTGCATGTGGGTGGCCAGGAAGCGTTCGTCCGGCATCGCCTTCAGGTAGCCGTTCAAGCTGTCGATCACGATCACGCGCGCGCCGTCGGCGGCGGCGTTGGTCACCGCCTGCATGAATTCGCCGGGCGCCATTTCGGCCGGGTCGATCTGCTGGATCATCAACAGGCCCTTGTCGATCGCGCTCTGCAAATCCAGTCCCAGGCCGGTCGAACGCAGCATCAGGTTGTTGGTCGCTTCCTCGAACAGGAACATGGCCGCCTTTTCGCCCCGTTGGGTGGCCGCGTACACGTACTGCGCGCACAGCGAGGACTTGCCGGTGCCGGGCGGGCCCGAAATGAGCGTGCTGGTGCCTTCGTCCAGGCCGCCGCCGGTGAGCGCGTCGAGGGCGGCGATGCCTGACGAGAGCTGCTTGCGGATGGCCGTGACGCGCGTTTCGGCCGCGATCAGGCGCGGGAACACGCGCAGCCCGCCGGTGACGATCTTGTAGTCGTGCGAGCCGCCGCGAAACGCGATCCCGCGGTACTTGACGATGCGCACCCGGCGCCGCTCGGAGCCGTAGTCCTGGTTGATCAGTTCGAGCGTGATCACGCCGTGCGCCACGCTGCGCACCTGCAGGTCGCCCGACAGGGCAGTGCGGTCGTCGAGGAACAGGGTGGTGCAGCCCTTGCCGGACAGGTACTGCTTGAGCGCGAGCACCTGGCGCCGGTAGCGCAGCGGGCTCTCGGCCAGCAACTGCAGTTCCGACAGCGAATCGAGCACGACCCGGGTCGGCTTGTATTTTTCGATCGTCTCGAGGATGCGCTGGGTCGTCATGCCCATCTCGATCTCGGACGGGTGGAAGATCGTAAATTGCTGGTCCGGATGGAGGATGTTCTCGTTGGGGATGATGTCCTCGACGTGGATCCCCTCCATCGACCAGCCATGCGACTGCGCCACCGCCTGCAGTTCGACCCGGGTTTCGGCCAGCGTGATGTAGATCACGGACTCGCCGCGGCGCACGCCTTCATAGAGAAATTGCAGCGCGAGGGTGGTCTTGCCGGTGCCCGGCTCGCCTTCGATCAGGAACAGGCGGTCGCTGGTGAGGCCACCGCCGAGGATGACGTCGAGGCCTTCGACGCCGGTCGAGAGGAAGCGGTTGGTATCTGAGTTTTGCTGGTCCATGGAAATATTCCCCGTCGTCATCGAGGCGAAATTAGTCAATTGCAACTATTGAACTAAATACTACCGCAATGCGGCGGGACTCGATGTTCAGTACGGCTAGTTCAAATGGACTGTATTTACCAAAGTTGTTGCGGAGCTAACAAATTAGTGCCTAATATGTTACTTGATCCACCTCAAAGTGCATCGAGTTTCCAGTTCCATAATGGCTGAGCTAGTTTGAGTTTTCGCAGACAAACCTGCCAAACACCTTCACGCTCGCGCTGCCTTGGTCGTACTTCGCATTTAACAATTTTCAAAACGCAAGGCCGGCGAGCTGCTGCCCGTTGTCCTTCCCGCTGCAAACTTTTGATGGAGGGCAACATGCCTTCGACATTGAGTTACCCAGGCGTCTATATTGAAGAAATCCCCAGCGGCGTGCGCACCATCACCGGTGTGGCCACGTCGGTGGCCGCCTTCGTGGGGCGGGCGCTGCGCGGCCCGACCGACGAGGCGGTCGTGATCAACAGCTACGGCGACTTCGAGCGCATCTTTGGCGGCCTGTGGGTCGACAGCACGCTCGGTTTCGCGGTGCGCGATTTTTATCTCAACGGCGGCGGCCAGGCCATCATCGTGCGCCTGTTCAATGCCGACACCGCCGACGGCGCGGCCCCGGCCCGCACTCCGCTCACCGTCGGCAATTTCACCGTCGAAGCGGCGTACGAGGGCAGTTGGGGCGGCAACTTGCGCTTCGTGCTCGACACGGCCGTGTCGGACCAGGTCGCCCTGCAGATGGGCGTGGCCAAGACGGCGCTGTTCAATCTCACCGTGTCCGAAGTCGGTGCCAATGGCGTGCCGGTCCAGGTCGAGCAGTTCCGCAACCTGACCGTGATCGCCAGTGCGCGCCAGCTCAACAAGGTGCTGGCGCTCGAGTCGCGCCTGATCCGCTGGAGGGGCGTCTACCCGCCCGGCACGCTGCCCGACATTGCCGGCCTGCATACCGCCAGCGCCGCCCTCAAGACGGCGCAGGATGCGCTGGCCGCGGCGCTGGCGGCCAGCCCGCCGGTGCAGGCGACAATTGACGCGGCGCGCGCCGTGGTCAAGCAAAAGACGGCCGACCTGGCCACCATCGCCACCGACAACATCAGCCGCGCCGAACAAACGCTGGCCGACGCGCTGGCGGCCGACCCGCCGGACGGCGCCGCCGTCGATGCGGCCCGCACGGCCCTGGCCAGCGCCAAAAAGACCTCGAACGGGCTGGCGCTCGTGGAAGCGAACTTCACCGGCACCGGCAAGCAGGAAGCCAAGCAGGGCCTGTACGCGCTGCGCAAGGCCGACCTGTTTAACATCCTGTGCCTGCCGCCCTACAAGGCCGACGGCAATATCGACCCGAGCCTGGTGGCCGAAGCGGCCAGCTATTGCGAGCACCGGCGCGCCATGCTGCTGGTCGACCCTATCGCCAGCTGGACCGACAAGGATGCGGCCAAGGCCGGCGCGGGCAGCGTGGGCACCAACAGCAAGAACGCGGCGCTGTTCTTCCCCCGCCTCAAGCAACCCAATCCGCTGCACGACAACCAACTCGAGGACTTCGTTCCCTGCGGCGCGGTGGCCGGGATCTTCGCGCGCACCGACAACACGCGCGGCGTGTGGAAGGCGCCGGCGGGGCTGGATGCGACCCTGGTCGGCGTGCCTCAGCTGTCGGTGCCGCTGACGGACGCCGAAAACGGCGAGCTCAATCCGCTCGGCGTGAACTGCCTGCGCGCCATGCCGGCCGCCGGCCGCGTGGTGTGGGGCGCGCGCACCATGCAGGGCGACGACCGCCTGGCCTCGGAATGGAAATACATTCCGGTGCGGCGCACCGCCTTGTTCATCGAAGAGAGCCTGTACCGCGGCACCCAGTGGGTCGTGTTCGAGCCGAACGACGAACCGCTGTGGGCGCAGATCCGCCTGAACCTGGGCGCCTTCATGCAGAACCTGTTCCGCCAGGGCGCGTTCCAGGGCAAGACCCCGCAGGAAGCTTACTTCGTCAAGTGCGACAAGGAAACCACGACCCAGACCGACATTAACCTGGGCATCGTCAACATCGTGGTGGGCTTCGCCCCCTTGAAGCCGGCCGAGTTCGTTGTGATCAAACTCCAGCAAATTGCTGGGCAGATCCAGACCTAACAGGAGGATGAGATGGCCCAGTTCAGTGTCAATGTACAGCGGTTCGATCCCTACAAAAACTTCAAGTTCCGCGTCAAATGGGATGGCCGCTATGTGGCCGGCGTCAGCAAGGTCGGCGGCCTCAAGCGCACCACCGAGGTGGTCAAGCACCGCGAAGGGGGCGACCCGTCGTCGAGCCGCAAGTCGCCGGGACGCACCGAGTTCGAGGCGATCACCATCGAGCGCGGCGTCACCCACGATCCCGAGTTCGAAAAATGGGCCAGCAAGGTGTGGAATTTCGGCACCGGCCTGGGCGCGGAAACCTCGCTCAAGGATTTCCGCAAGGAGATCATCATCGAGGTCTATAACGAGACCGGGCAGCTGGCGCTCGCCTACAAGGTGTTCCGCTGCTGGGTGTCGGAATACCAGGCGCTGCCCGAGCTCGACGCCAATGCCAATGCCGTGGCGATCCAGACCATCAAGCTGGAAAACGAAGGCTGGGAGCGCGACCGCGAAGTGGCCGAGCCGTCCGAGCCGACCCTGAGCAGCCAGGGCTAGGGCCATGCGCGCCCCGGCGTCCGACTTGCTGCTGCAGGCGTGGGAAGCGGGGCTCGCCCAGTCGCCGGCCCGGCGTGCGCTCGCGCTGCTGGCCACCACCGGCGGCGACGCGGCGGTGCTGGCCGCGCTGCCGGTCGGCGTGCGCGACGCGCGCCTGCTGCGGCTGCGGCGCGCGCTGTTCGGCGACACCGTCGCCGCGCTGGCGCAGTGCCCGGCCTGCGGCGAACGGCTCGACGTCAATTTCGCGATCGACGATCTGTGTCCGCCAGACGATGCCGCGCACGGGGCGCCCGTCACGTATGCGCTGCAGGCCTGCGGCTACCAGCTTTGCTACCGGCTGCCCAACAGCGACGACCTGTCGGCGGTGCCGCCGGACGATCCATCGCCCGTCCATCTGCTGCGCCGCTGCGTGGCCAGCGCCATGCACGGCGACGCGCCCGTGGCGCCCGACGCGCTGCCGCCGGACGCGGTGGCCGCGCTGGGCGCGGCCATGGCCGCGGCCGATCCGCTGGCGCGCATCGAGCTGGCCTTCAACTGCCCCGGCTGCGGCCATGGCTGGGATGATCTGCTCGACATCGCCGCTTTTCTGTGGAAGGAAGTCGACGCCTGGGCGCGCCGCACGCTGCACGACGTGCATACGCTGGCGCGCGCCTATGGCTGGAGCGAGGCCGAGATCCTGGCCATGACGCCGCTACGGCGCGACATTTACCTCGATATGGTGCGCCTGTGAGCGACTTTCTGACAGCGCTGGCCGCGCGCGAGGCGGGGCAGGTCCAGGCGGTGTCGCCGCGCCTGCCGGGGCGTTTCGAGCCGGCCGGGCGCCATGCACCTGCCGTCGCCGTCGCGGACCTTGAGCCCGAGGACGCCGCGCAGGAAGAGGAAATCGCAGCTGCCAGGCCGGCCCGCCGCATCGCCGCGCCGCCTGCGGCCATGCCGGCGCCCGAACGCGGCGCCGAGCCGCCCGTGCAGCCGAGGGCCAGCTCCCGCCGCGCGCCAGCGGCGGTAGATGAGGCGCCTGGCGCGGCTTCACCGGTGCGCCCCGCAACGGCGCGCGCCAGCAAGGCGCCGGCACCGTCCGTCGCCGAAGCGCCGGTGGCGCCGGCGGCCCCCCTTGCACCGCGCCGCAACGCCGCGAGCGCGCTTGCCGCGTCGGCGCCAATGGCTGAACCGTTGGCAGTCGCGGCGCCGCCACCGCCGCCACCGCCGCCACCTGCGCCGCGGCCGGCCGCGGCCCGCGCAGCGGCTGCCGCGCCGGCAGCGCTGGAACAGGCCCCGCCCAGGCGCCAGGTGCGCGCCGACGCTGCCGCGCCGATCGCGCCTGTCGCCAAACCTGCACCGGCCGCCGGCATCCCACCCGCGGCCCCCGAGCGACCTGCAAAGCAGAACGCACGGGCAGAAGCACCGGCGGCGGTCAGCCTGGTTCCCGTACAGCGCATCGCAATGCTGATTCCTGCGGCCCATCCGGTCGCGGCCAGGGTCCATGCGCCGGCCGCGCGCGAAGTCCAGCCACCGCCGCCGGCGCCGACGATTCATGTGTCGATCGGGCGGGTCGAGATCCGCGCTGTCAGCGCGCCGGCCGTGGCGCCCAAAGCGCCGTCGGCCTCGCCGTCGCTGAGCCTTGAACAATTCCTCGCGCAGCAAAAAGAGAGGGCCTCGCGATGAGTAATGCCCGTTCCCTGTCGGCCGTCACGGCCACCTTGCGCCATCTGCTCAATTCGCAGGTGCCGGCGCTGGTGACGCCGCTGGCCGGCCTGTCCGTCACCAGCCTGCCTCCCGATCTGACGCGCAAGGATGTGCAAAAGCCGCCCCAGATCAACGTGTTCCTGTACCAGAGTGTGCTCAACGCCGCCTGGCGCAATATGGACATGCCGCGCCAGGTCCGTCCCGGCGAACAGGCGCCCCCGCCGCTGGCGCTCAATCTGCACTATCTGGTCACGGCCTACGGCAGCGACGACAACGACAATATCGATGCCTCGGCCAGTCATCTGCTGATCGGCGCGGCCATGAGCGTGATGCACGACCATCCGGTGCTGGGCCGCGAAGAGATCAACAATGCGCTCGCCGCCAGCGGACTGGCGGGGCAGCTCGAACGGATCCGCATCACGCCGGTGCAGCTGTCGCTCGACGAGCTGTCCAAATTGTGGTCCACCTTCCAGGCGCCGTACCGCTTGTCGGCGGCGTATGAATGCACGGTGGTCCTGATCGACAGCAACCGCAGCAGCGCAGCGCCCTTGCCGGTATTGCGGCGCGGGCCGGAAGATCAGGGCGTTGACGCGGTCACCGGCAGCGGTCCGGTGCTGCGCACCCTCACGCCGCCGCACGCGCAAAGCGCCGGCCGGCTCGGCGAAGAAATCGAAGTGAGCGGCGAGGGCATGCAAACGGCGGACGCGCGCCTGCGCTTCACCAGCACCATGGCGCCGCTGCCGCACCTGCCGGCCGATCCCGTGCCGCTGCCGCCGCCCTTGGTGGAGCTGGCGCTGGTGCCGGGCGATGGCGGCCCGCTGCGCGTGAAGCTGCCTGACCTGGTGGACGACCCGGACGCGTGGGAGCGCTGGGCCCCGGGGTCGTATGCGGTGTCCGGCATCGTGCGCCCGGCCGGGCTGCCCGCGCGCCACGGCGGCGCGGCGCTGCCTTTTGCGCTTGCGCCCACCGTCACGCTCACGCCCAACAGCACCACCGCGCCCACGGTCATTCCCGGCGACGTGCTGACGCTCACCTGCACGCCGCGCCTGCGCCACGGCCAGCAGGTGCTGGTCCTGTTCGACGACGTGCCGCTGGCACCGGCTAGCATTGTTCACCCCGACCGGCTGGCGCCCAACTACCTGCAAACGCCGACCACCATCACATTCGCCGTGCCGGGCGCGGACCCCGGGCTGCACCTGATCCGCTTGCGGGTCGACGGCATCGACAGCATTCCCGTGATCCTCACGGGCGACCCGGCGCTGCCGGCCTTCGATCCAGCGCAGCAGGTGCGGCTATGACGCCCGAATTCGAACAGTGGCTTGCCACCAACGACAATTACCTGGCGATCGCGCTCGACTGGCTGCGCGCGCGGCTGGACCAGCTGGCGCAGGAAATGCAGGGGCCGCCGCCCGAACCGGCGCCGGTCCCGGCCCCGGCGCCGCCGTCTCCCGGTCCGCGTCCCCGTCCGGTGCTCGGACGCTTGTTCCCGGGATCGCACGCCGCACCCTTGAAAACGCTGCCGGCGCCGGCCGCCGCCAGCGCGCCGCGCCAGGATGGCGACGCGCTGCCGCCGTCCCAGGCCATGCTCGACGCCGAACAGGCCGACCCGCCGCCGGCGCTGATGATGCTGGCGCGCCGCATGGGCCTCACCCGTTTCGAAACCATGACCATGCTGATGTGCGTGGCGATCGAACTCGATCCCCAGATGGGGGCCCTGTACGCGCGCGCCCAGGGCGATGCGGCCCGGCCGTGGCCCAGCTTTGCGCTGGCGATGAAACTGTTCGCCGATCCGGCCTGGGACGTGATGTCGCCCGAGCGGCCGCTGCGCCACTGGCGCCTGGTCGACGTGGCGCAGGGCACGGGCCAGGCGCTGGTCGGCTCGCCCATCAAGGCCGACGAGCGCATCGTCAACTACGTCAAGGGCCTCAATTATCTGGATCAGGCGCTCGCCCCCCTGCTGGCGCCCGTCATCGCGCCGCTGGAGCCGCTGCCGCCATCCCAGCAGCGCCTGGCCGACGCCATTGCCGCCGCCGCCCGGCGCGGCTTCGACAGCGGCAAGGTGCCGCTGATCCAGCTGCTCGGGGCTGACAGCCAGGGCAAGCTGCTGGTGGCCCACGCCGCCGCGTATGAACTCGATCTCACGCTGTACCGGCTGCGCGCCGAGCAGATTCCCACCGAGACCGCCGATTTGGAAATGATGATCCGCCTGTGGCGGCGCGAAACGGCGCTGTTGCCGCTGGCCTTGCTGATCGAGGCCGGCGACATCGATCGCGCCGGCAACCACGGCGCGCCCTTGATGCGCCTGATGGAGCGCGACAGCGGTGTCATGATCGTCGACGCGCGCGAACCCTGGCCCGAAAGCACGCGCGAGACCATCACGCTCGACGTGGCGCGACCCAGCGCGGCCGAGCAGGAAGTGCTGTGGCGCGAAGCGCTGGGCGACGAGGCGGGCGGGCACCCGCGGCACCTGGCGGCCCACTTCAATTTCAACGCGCCCGCCATCCGCCAGATCGCCGACAGCGCCAGGCGCGATGCCGGCACCGAGCTTGGCGCGGCGCTCTGGAACGCCAGTCTGCAGCGCGCCCGCCCGGCGCTGGACCAGCTGGCGCGCGTGGTCGACGCCAAGGCCGACTGGGACGACCTGGAACTGCCCGAGACCGAGAAGGGCTTGCTGGAGCAGATCATCGAACAGGTGCGTACGCGCAGCGCCGTCTACGACGACTGGGGCTTTCGCGATCGCATGAACCGGGGACTGGGCATCAGCGTGCTGTTTGCCGGCGAGAGCGGCACCGGCAAGACCATGGCGGCCGAGGTGATCGCGCGCGAACTGGGTTTGCTGATCTTCCGCATCGACCTGTCGGCGGTGGTGAGCAAGTACATCGGCGAGACCGAAAAGAACCTGCGCAAGCTGTTCGACGCGGCTGAAGACGGCGGCGCTATCCTGTTCTTCGACGAAGCCGACGCCTTGTTCGGCAAACGCAGCGAAGTGCGCGACAGCCACGACCGCTATGCCAACATCGAAGTCAATTACCTGCTGCAGCGGATCGAAGCATTCCGCGGCCTGGCGATCCTGGCGTCGAACATGAAAGGGTCGCTGGACGCGGCCTTCATGCGCCGCCTGCGCTTCGTGGTCAATTTCCCGTTCCCCGGTCCGGCCGAACGGGCCGCGATCTGGAAGCATGTGTTCCCGCCGCAGGTGCCCATCGGCCGGCTCGATTACGACCGTCTGGGCCGCCTGAACCTGACCGGCGGCAGCATCCATAACATCGCCCTCAACGCCGCCTTTGTGGCGGCCGGGCGCGAGACAGAAGTGAGCATGCCGCTGCTGCTGGAATCGGCGCGCACCGAATTGCGCAAGCTCGACAAACCGATCAACGAAGCGGAACTGCGCTGGATCGAGCCGGCTCCGATCGCCTTGAAAGGCCCGGCATGAACATCGCGCTGCACATGGAACAGCTGGTGCTGGCCGGGTTCGAGATGCCGGCCGCCCACCGCGCGCTGCTGCAGGCGACGGTGGAGGGCGAACTGGCGCGCCTGCTCTCCGAAGGCGGCGTCGGCCCGGCGCTGGCGGGCGGCGCGCTGGTCGGGCGCATGGACGGGGCGCAGATCGCCGTGACCGCCAATCCCGATCCGGTCCGGCTCGGGCAGCAGATCGCGCAGTCGCTGTACGGGGCGATCGGATGAACACGGAACGAGGGGATGACATGAAACGCATGGCGAGCGCAGTCGATCAACCAGCCATGGTGGTGATGCCATGAGCGGCTTTCCAGGCTCGCCGCGCCTGATCAAGGGCGCCATCATCGGCCTCGATCCGCTCAACCCGGTGGCCAGCATCGTCGTGTTCCAGTACAACCCGGAGACCATGACGCGCCGGCTCGAAGCGCGCTCCACCGGCGGCAGCGGCGACGCGGCCCGCTCCGAAGCATTCCGCCTGACCGGCCCGCCGCGCGAAACCATCACCCTCAGCGTGGAGGTGGACGCCACCGATGGCCTGGAGCAGGGCAATCCGCTGTCGGTGATCAGCGGCGTGACGCCCACGCTGGCTGCGCTCGAGATGCTGCTGTACCCGAAAACGGCAGGCGTGATCGCCAACATCGCGCTGGCCCAGATCGGCAACATCGAGATCATTCCGCCCGAAGCGCCGCTGACGCTGTTCGTGTGGGGGCCGACGCGGGTGCTGCCGGTGCGGGTGTCGAGCTTCAGCATCACCGAAGAAGCCTACGACACGCTGCTCAACCCGATCCGGGCCAAGGTGGACTTAAGCCTCAATGTGCTCAGCTACGTGGACCTCAAGCTGACCAATCCGGGCCATACGCTGTTCCTGGCGTACCAGATTGCCAAGGAAGTCCTGGCCACGACGAATACGGTCAACAGCGCGCTCAATGTGGGCGCATCTTTCAAGATCTAGCGGAGCCGCCATGTTTTCTCCCACCAGTCGCTATTTTGGCATCGAAACCGCGCGCATCGAGGACCCGGACGGGCGTCAGATCGTCTACCTGCGGCGCCGCTTCGTGCCGCCGCCGGACGCAGGCGCTCTGGTGGCCCGGCACGCGGTGGTCGAGGGCGACCGTCTCGACAATCTGGCCGCGCGCTACCTGGGCGACCCGGAACAGTTCTGGCGCCTGTGCGACAGCAACGCCGCCATGGAGCCGCAGGAACTGACCGACGAAGTGGGGCGCGTGCTCGACATCGCCTTCCCGCGCGGGGGGACCATCTGATGCCCAGCCTTGGCGTGCGCCTGCAGCTGCTGGTCGGCGCCACGGTGCCGCTGCCGGCGCCGTACGCGCTGATCGATTCGCTGGTGGCGCTGGAAGTGGCCAACCGCGACAGCGATTTCGACGGCTTTCGCATGACCTTCAGCATGGGCAAGGATACGCTGCTCGATTACGGGCTGCTGGCCAGCGGCGTGCTCGATCCACCCAGCCGCGTGATCATCATGGTCGCCATCGGCGTCATGCCGCAGGTGCTGATCGACGGGATCATCACCAGCCACCAGGTCACGCCCAGCAACCAGCCGGGCGAATCGACGCTGCACGTGTTCGGCAAGGACATCAGCGTCAAGCTGAGCCTCGAAGAAAAGAACGAGACCTACCCCAATCAGCCCGATTCGGTGATCGTCACGCGCCTGATTGCCGGCTACGCCATGCTGGGCCTGGTGCCCCAGATCACGCCGACCACGGATGTGCCGATCCAGACCGACCGCGTGCCGTCGCAGCAGGGCACCGACCTCGATTACATCCGCGAACTGGCCACTCGCAACGGCTTCGTGTTCTACATCGAGCCCACGCCCGTGCCCGGCGTGAACACCGCCTACTGGGGCCTGGACAACCGGCTCGGCGTGCCGCAGCGCGCGCTGACCATGAACATGGGTTCCGACACCAATGTGGACGACCCGATCTCGTTCACCTATGACGCGCTGGGACCGGCCCGGCCGCAAGTGACCATTGTGGAGCCGTTCACCAAGATGAGCATCCCGATTCCCGTGCCTTCGGGCTTGTCTCCACCCTTGTCGCTGCGCCCGGCCCAATCGCTGCGCACCACGCTGCCGCGCGACGCCGCCAATCTCAACCCGGTGCAGGCCGGCCTGCGCGCGGCTTCCTCCGCCTCGCAGTCGTCGGACGCGGTGAGCGGTAACGGCGAGGTCGACGCCGTGCGCTACGGCCAGGTGCTGCGTGCGCGTCGGCTGGTGGGCGTGCGCGGCGTGGGCTTCAGCTATGACGGCACCTATTACGTGCGCGAGGTGACCCACCGCATCCGGCGTGGCGAATACAAGCAGTCGTTCTCGCTCACGCGCGACGGTCACGGCGCCTTGCTGCCATTGGTGACGCCATGACCGCGCCCATGTTCGGCAAATTCCGCGGCGTGGTCAGCGACAACCGCGACCCGCTGATGCTGGGACGGATCCGCGCCAAGGTGGCCGACGTTTTTGGCGACAACGAAAGCGGCTGGGCGATGCCGGCCTTGCCCTATGCGGGCAAGAGCGTGGGTCTGTTCCTGGTGCCGCCGACCGACGCCTTCGTGTGGATCGAATTCGAGCACGGGGACCCTGAGTATCCGATCTGGTCCGGCTGCTTCTGGGCGCAGGGCGAAGTGCCGGCCTCGCCGGCGGTGGCCGAGATGAAGGTGCTCAAGACCGACCTGGTGACGGTGACCATCAACGACCTGCCCGGTGCGGGCGGGCTGACGATCGAAACCACGCAAGGCATGAAGATCAAGATCAGCGCCACCGGCATCGAGATCGATAACGGCATGGGCGCCAGCATCAAGCTCTCGGGCCCGCAAACGTCGGTGAACGGCGGCGCGCTGGAGGTGACCTGATGCCGGGCTATTTGCTTCACGTGGGCGCGACCGTCTTGTGCGCGCATGGCGGCCAGGCCCAGGCCACGGCGCCCAACCCGCGCGTGAAGGTGGGCGGGCAGCCGGTCGTCACGCAGTCGGCGCCGCATACGGTAGCCGGCTGCGCGCTGCCGCCGCCGACCGCCGGCAACGGCCCCTGCGTGACCGCCAACTGGATCACGGGCGCGCTGCGGGTCAAGGCGGGCGGGGTGCCGGTGCTGATGCAGGACAGCCAGTCAGTGTGCGTGCCGACGGGGACGCCGCTCAATATTGTGATGACCCAGGTCAGGGTCAAGGGGACATGATGGATCTCGACTTTCCGTACCAGTTCGACAGCCGCGGCCGCACTGCCAGCACCAGCGAGACCGACCATATCCGCGACATGATCGAGCAATTCCTGTTCACGAACGCGGGCGAGCGCGTCAACCGGCCCGACTTCGGCAGCGGCCTGCTGGCCAAGATCTTTGAATTGAACAGTCCCGAACTGGCTACTGCACTCCAGTTCACGATCCAGTCCGGGCTGCAGCGCTGGCTGGGCGACCTGATCGAAGTGCGCCAGCTGGAGGTGACAAGCCGCGACGGCACGCTGACCATCGACGTGGCCTACGCGCTGCGGCGCACGGGGCAGACGGCGACCGCCAGCTTCACGAGGGAGGCCAACAATGCGATCTAGCGACCTGGCTTGCGGCACCGATGCGCGCCGCCAGCAGCTGTTCAACAACCCGCGCTGGAATGGCGTCGACTTCCTTGAAGTGTCGGACGAAAAGCGCACGCTGTGCGTGCACTTCTTCGGCGCCATCCCGGAAGGGATCACTGTGGAAAACGTGCGTATTGAAGGCGGGCGCCGGATCCGCGACATCCGCGTGCTGCGCGTCGAGATCGACCGCGCCGATAATCCGGACCTCGACGATTGCCTGCGCATTGAGCTGGACAAGGTAGGCGACTTTTCCACTTACCGCCTGTGCTTCGTCGAGAACCGCCACCAGCCGCTGCACGGTCTCGATCCACGCTACGCCTGCCTGGATTTCCAGTTCCGCCTGGACTGCGCGGCAGACATCGACTGCAAGGGCGGACACGATTGCCCGCCTGCGCCTTTCGTCCAGCCCGAAATCGACTACCTCGCCAAAGACTACGCCAGTCTGCGTCAGATGATGCTGGACCGGATGTCGCTCACCATGCCGGACTGGAAAGTGCGCCACATTCCCGATCTTGGCATCACGCTGGTCGAGCTGCTTGCCTATACCGCCGACTACCTGAGCTACTATCAGGACGCGGTGGCTACCGAAGCCTACCTCGACACGGCGCGCGAACGCGCATCGGTGCGGCGCCATGCGCGCCTGGTCGACTACCGCATGCACGAGGGATGCAACGCGCGCACCTGGGTGGTGCTGCAATCGAACAGCGACTTCACGGAGTCCGACGCGGGCGAGGTGTACTTCATCACCGGCTTTCCGGATCTGGACATCTTCGCGGGGCAAGTAATTCCGCATGAAGCGATGGCCAAGTTTCTGGCCGACGCCTACGAAGTGTTCGAGCCGGTCGCGCGCGAAGGCCGGACCGCCATCACGGTGCGGGCCGCGCACAGCGAGATCGCGCTGTACACTTGGGGCGACACCGAGTGCTGCCTGTCCAAGGGCGCCACGCGCGCCACGCTGGTCGATGGTCCCGCGCGCGAGGGCGATGGCCCGGACCGGCGCGTGCTCGATCTGCATCCGGGCGACGTGGTCATGTTCGAAGAGGTGCGCGGCGCGACCAGCGGTGCGCTGGCCGACGCCGATCCGGCCCACCGGCACGCGGTGCTGCTGACCAGCGTGACCAAGACGGTAGACGAGTTGATCGGCCAGGCGGTGCTGGAAATCGAATGGGCCGCGGCCGATGCCTTGCCCTTCTCGCTATGCATCTCGGCGCGGCTGTCGTCGGAGTTCGATTGTGCGCGCGTCGGCGGCATCACCGTTGTGCGCGGCAACGTGGTGCTGGTCGATCATGGGCGGCGGGCGCCGGCCGATCCGCTGGGCCCCGTGACCGGGCACGTGGAGCCGGGCGACTGTGCCTGCGACGGCAGCATCATCACGTCCACCAGTTTCCCGGACCCGTTCCGGCCGCAGCTGCGTCAGCCCAATCTCACGTACAAAGTCGGCCTGGTCGCCGCCACCTCGGCCAGTGCGATGCTGGTCCAGGATCCGCGCGAGGCCTTGCCGGACCTGGCGCTGACCGAACAGACGGGTGGCGAAGCATGGCATCCGCGTTACGACCTGTTGGCCAGCAGCGGCGGCGCGCGCGACTTCGTGGTTGAAATGGACGAGGAACGGCGCGCCCACCTGCGCTTCGGTGACGGCGACCTGGGCTTGCAGCCGGCGATCGCGACCATGTTCGATACGCGCTACCGGACCGGCGGCGGTGCATCCGGTAACGTGGGGCGCGACGTGATCGCCGCCATGGTCAAACGCACGGGCACCATCAGCGGCATTTCGCTTACGGTGCGCAATCCCATCGCGGCCAGCGGCGGCACCGCGCCCGAACCGATGGCCGAAGTCAAACTGTTCGCGCCCGGCGCCTTCCGCAAGCAGCGCATGCGCGCGGTCACGGCCGACGACTACGCCGAACTGGCCCAGCGCAACAGCCAGATCCAGCGCGCCAGCGCGAGCCTGAGCTGGACCGGCAGCTGGTACGAAGCGCGCGTGGCGCTCGATCCGTTCGCGACCGAAACTGCGTCCCCGGCTTTGCTCGATGAAGTGACAGGGCAGCTGTACCCGTTCCGCCGCATGGGGCATGATCTGGCCGTGGTACAGGCGCGCTACGTGCCGATCTCGCTCACGCTGCACGTGTGCGTCCTGCCGCACTTCGCGCGCGGCCAAGTGCGCGCGCGCCTGCTGGAGGTGCTGGGAACGCGCTGCCTTCCCAATGGCGAACTCGGTCTGTTCCATCCGGACCGGCTGACCTTTGGCGGGGGACTGTACCTGTCGCGCATCATCGCCGCCGCGGCCGGCGTGGAGGGCGTGCAGAACGTGAAAGTCCTGCGCCTGCAACGCCTTGACGTGCCGGACGATCCGCAGGCGCCCACGCCGCCGCTGGACCCGGCCATCGCCGACGGCGTGCTGGCGCTTGGCCCGACCGAGATCGCGCAGCTCGACAACGATCCCGACTTCGCCGAAAACGGCACATTGACCCTGGAGCTGGGAGGCGGACGATGAGCGACTTACCCTGCGACTGCTGCGAAGGCCCGAAAGCGAGTACGCCCCGCGCGACGGCCAACCGGGCGGGCCTCCTGGCCCTGCGCTACCGGGCCGGCACCTATTCGAGCTTCTTTGACAGCATGCGCGCCCGGCTGTCCAGCGCGCGCTTTTTTGGCGATGTACGGGCAAAGCTCGGACACGAGGGCCCGCTCGACCTGGCCGGCCTCAAAACGCGCGAGATGGACGACTTCTCGATAGCGCTGCTCGACGCCTGGGCCGTGACTGGCGACGTGCTCACTTTCTACCAGGAGCGCATCGCCAACGAAGGCTACCTGCGCTGCGCGACCGAGCGCCGCTCGGTGCTCGAGCTGGCGCGCCTGGCCGGTTACGCGCTGCGTCCGGGCGTGGCGGCCAGCGTGTTCCTGGCCTATGCGCTGGAAAAGGATGCGGCCCCGGTCGAGATCCCGAAAGGCGCGCGCGTCAACAGCTTGCCCGGGCCAGGCGAGCAGATGGAGGCGTTCGAGACCTCGGAGCCGCTGCTGGCGCGGGCGGAATGGAACGAGATCGCCCCGCGCATGAGCCGGCCGCTGGCGCTCGACCAGGTTAATGCGACCTTCATCGAAAAAGTACGGTTCAAAGGAACGGCGCTCAATCTGGCCGTCAACGACGCGATGCTGTTTGTATTCGGACGCACGTCAGACAAGCAGGTGATGCGCAAGATCGCCGAGGTCAAGGTCGACAACGCGGCCGGCGAAACCGAAGTGATGCTGCAGCTGCCGATCGGATCGAGCAAAATCGTGATGACCACGGGCGACCTGGCCAGCGTCGAAGTCCTCACGCCCGGCGAACGGGCCGTACTCGCTGCATGGGCAGAGGTGGCGGGCCGCTATGCCGACACTACCTGGCGCTGTCTGGACGAGAACAAGCCGCAGGTCAAGGAAGTCAAGGCCGGCTTGACTGCAGTGCAAAAGGCGCTTGAAGTAATCGTAGCCGATTCCGTGCCCACCGATGCCGAGCGCGACGCGCTGGAACAGGCGAACCAGCGGGTCATGGCGGCGGTGACGGCGCTCCTGCACGAAAGCGACAAGGACGAACTGGCGTGGGTGCGCGACTATTTCGTCGAGGTGTTCCACTTTCTCAGTTCGGGACGGATCAGCGAGGCCGAGTCGCGTGAGCTGTTCTACCTGGTGTTCAAGCCAGTGGTGACCAATTTCTCGCAGCTCAGTCAGGGCCTGGTGGCGACCCTGATACCGTCGCTGTCGAAAGCGCGATCGCAGCAGCCGGCCAACAGCCAGCGGCTGGCGCGCGCGACCGCGTCCGCGTATGCGCCGATCTCGGACATCAATACCCGTCTGCTGGGCCAGTTCCAGCCGGGGATAGGGCGCACCTTGTACCAGGCGTGGCGCAATGTCCCGGTCAGCAAACCGGCCGTTGCAGAGGTGTTTGTCCTGCGCGCCAAGGCGCCCTTATTCGGCCACAACGCGCAAAAGCGCACCAGGGTCAACGACGCGCGCGAGGCGGTGCCGGTGGGCGACTGGCACGTCGTGGACACGTCCGGTAACGGCACGATCATGCACGAGGAGGCCAACGCCGTGCATCTCGACCAGGCTTATCCCAAGATCCTTGGCGACAGCTGGGTCGTGGTTAGCACGCCATCCACGCGCCTGACCACCGCCCAGACACAGTTCTTCAAGGCCGGCGACGTGAGTACCGACACCACCCGCGCGCAGTACGGCATGACGGGAAAAACCACGCGCATCGCGCTTCTGGCGTCGCGCAACTCCACGCCCGGCACCTGGATCACGAACCCCGGCACGGCATCGACCGATACCGGCGACGATTTCGATGCGATCCGCAAAACGGTCGTCTACGCCCAGTCGGAAAAACTGACCCTGGCCGAACTGCCGATCACCTACGACGTATGCGGCGCAAGAGTCGAGCTGGGCGCGCTGTATGACGGGCTGGAGGCAGGCCGCTGGGCGATTGTCAGCGGCGAGCGTAGCGACCTCAAAGACGATAATGGCGATGCGGTCGCCGGCGTGACGGCCAGCGAACTGGTGATGATCTCCGCCGTGCAGCAGAACGTGGCGCGCGTGCCCAGCAAGAACACTCTGGGCGCACGCAATGCCGCGCGGATGGGCGGCGGCAGCGAAGTGCTGTTCGCGCTGGGCGCGGCGGAGGTGGGAACCAGCGCCCTCGGCGACTCCGACGATGATGATGACGGCGACAACGAAGAGGTCAAGACCGCAGTGCCGGGCGACCGGGTTGTGACCTACCTCGAATTTGCCGAGCCGCTGGCTTATAAGTTCAAACGCGCCACCGTCAAGATCCGGGCCAATGTGGTGCGCGCCACGCACGGCGAAACGCGGCGCGAAGTGCTCGGCAGCGGCGACGCGGCAAAGGCCTTGCAAACCTTTGCGCTCAAGCAGGCGCCGCTCACTTATACGTCGGCGGCCACGGTGTCGGGCGTCGCATCGAGCCTGACGGTGCGCGTGAACGACATCGAATGGCACGAAGCCGATTCCCTGGCCGGACTGGCGCCCGACGCACGCAAGTTCATCACCCGCACCGACGATGACGGCAAGACCAGCATCATCTTTGGCAACGGCGTTGCCGGTGCACGTCTGCCGGGTGGCCAGGAAAATGTGCGCGCCGTGTACCGCAACGGCATCGGCAAGCCGGGCAATGTAAAGGCCGAACAAATCAGCATGCTGGCGACGCGGCCGCTGGGCGCCAAGGGGGTGATCAATCCACTGCGCGCGTCCGGCGGGGCGAATGCCGAAACGCGCGACCAGGCGCGCAAGAATGCGCCGCTGGCCGTGATGGCGCTCGACCGGCTGGTATCGGTGCAGGACCACGCCGACTTTGCGCGCACGTTCGGCGGCGTGGGCAAGGCCGTGGCGGCGGAGCGCTCGGACGGAAGGCGCCAGGTGGTGCACCTGACCATCGCCGGCGTCGACGACATTCCCATCGATGCCAACAGCGACCTGCTGCGCAACCTGCGTAGCGCATTGCGGCTGTACGGCGATCCCGCGCTGCCGATCCGGCTGCAGGTGCGCGAGCGGCTGGCACTGGTCGTTTCGGCCCGCATCCGCATCCTGCCTGACTATCTATGGGAAGCGGTCGAAGCCCAACTGCGCAGCACCATGCTCGAGGCGTTCGGCTTCGAATCGCTGGAGTTGGGCGACGATCTGTTCGCGTCGCGCGCCATCGCGCTGCTGCAGGGCGTGCGCGGCGTCGACTATGTCGACCTTGACGTGTTCGACGTCATTTCGGAAGGCGATGTGCTCGACAACTTCAAGTCCGAGCAGGCCGCTGCGCTGACGCTCAAGCAGCGGATCGTGATTTCATCCGGCTCGGGCGAGGGCGGCAATCTGCGGCCCGCGCAAATCGCCTATCTGTCGCCCGAGGTGGCCGACACCTTGATACTGCAGGAGATACCCGCATGAACCGCAACCTGGACCGTCTGTATGAGCTCATGCCGCTCGTGCACCGCATGCGCGATGCAGAGCAGGGCTATCCGCTCAAAGCGCTGCTGGCGGTAATCGCCGAGCAGGTCAACGTGGTCGAAGCCGACATCGCGCAGCTGTATGACAACTGGTTCATCGAAACTTGCGAGGACTGGGTCGCGCCCTACATCGGCGATCTGATCGGTTACCGGCCGGTCAGCGAAGCGCAGGTGGAAGGCGAACGCGCCTTGGGCAAGGCGCTGTTCCCGCGCCGCGAAATCGCCAACACGGTGGCGGCGCGGCGGCGCAAGGGTACGCTGGCGCTGCTGGAAATGCTGGGATCGGACGTGGCGGGCTGGCCGGCGCGCGCGGTCGAGTTCTATCGACTGCTGGGCTGGACCCAGCATCTCAATCATTTGCGGCCCGGGCGCGGCGCCACCGTCAATTTGCGCGACGGACGGGCGCTGGAACTGATCGACGGCCCGTTCGACGGCCAGGCGCATGGCGTCGACATCCGCCGCATCAATTCGACCCGCACCCAGGGACGCTACAACATCCCCGAGATCGGTGTTTTTGCATGGCGCCTCCAGACCTATCCGCTGACCGACGTGCTGGCCACGGTGATCAAGGACCAGGAATCGAACCGCTTCAGTTTCAATGTGCTCGGCAGCGACACGCCGCTGTACAACCGAGCGCAGCCCGAGAGCGCGCCCACGTCCATCGCCGACGAAATCAATCTGCCGGTGCCGATACGGCGGCGCGCGCTCGACGACGTGAACGCGCCGCGCCACGCCAGTGCCAACTACTACGGCGCCACGCGCAGCATGGTGATCAAGGTGCCTGCCGCCCGTGGCGGAAAGATGGTCGAGATCCCGGCCGGGCGCGTCGTGCCTGCAGATCTGTCGAGCTGGGATTGCCGGATTGGCGCCGACCAGATCGCGCTCGATCCGCAACTTGGCCGCATCATGTTCCCCAAGCGGAAAGTGCCCAAGCGTGTGTGGGTCAGCTACCGGTATGCGTTCAGCGCCGACATGGGCGGCGGCGAATATCCGCGGGTGCTCAGCCAGCCTGAGAACGCGGTCGTGATCCGTGTGGGACGCGATCAGACGCTGACCACCATTGTCGGCGCGCTGGCGGCCTGGCACGAAAAGCGCGACGGCGATGAAAAGCTGCGCGCGGCGGTGATCGAAATCGTCGATAGCGGCGTCTATACCGAGCCGATCGCGCTGGACCTGATCGAAGGCGAAAGCCTGCAAATCCGCGCCGGACGGCGGACCGAAAAAATCGAGGGCGACGCCACCGGCTGGACCCGGCCCGTGATCCGCCTGCTCGATTACGACAGCGGCAGCATCGACGCGCTGACCGTGCGCGGCCAGGCGGGCAGCCGGCTGGTGCTTGAAGGTTTGCTGGTCATGGGGCGCGGCATCCAGCTGTTCGGCACCGGAGAGGACGGGGGCGAAGGCGGCGACAACGAGCCGCCGCCGCGCAACGGCGAGCTGTGCGACCTGACGATCCGGCATTGCACGCTGGTGCCGGGTTGGGGTGTCGATTGCAACTGCGATCCGTTAAAGCCGAACGAAGCGAGCATCGTCATCAACGACAGCCACGGCACGGTGGTGATCGATCACAGCATCGTCGGGACGATCCGCGTGATGGCCAGCGAAGTGACCGGAGACCCGGTGCGCATCGTCATCCGGGACAGCATCGTCGACGCGACCAACAACGCGCTGGCGGCGATCGAAAGCGATGAAGAAGCGATGGCCTTCGCCACGCTGGCGATCAGCCGCAGCACGATTCTGGGCACGACGGCCGCGCATGCGGTGTCGCTGGTCGAGAACAGCATCTTTACCGGGCCGCTGCGGCTGGCCCGGCGCCAGCACGGGTGTGTGCGCTTCTCGTACGTGCCGCCCGGATCGCGCACGCCGCGCCGCTACCACTGCGAACCCGATCTGCGGCGCGAGGCGGTGGCCGACGCAATGCGCGGTGCGCCAGCCGACGAACGGGACGCGGCGCTGCTGATCGAGCAGGCGCGTGTGCGGCCGCTGTTCACCAGTACGCGCTATGGCAAGCCTGCGTATTGCCAGCTCGCGCCCGACTGCGCCGCCGAAATCAAGCAGGGCGCCGATGACGAATCCGAGATGGGCGCCTTCCACGATCTGTTCCAGCCGCAGCGCGAGGCCAATCTGCGCACCCGGCTCAATGAATACACCCCCGCGAGCATGGACGTCGGCATCGTCTTCGCGAACTAACAGGAGAATGGCATGAAAGGCGACTTCACCCGCAATACCTTCGATCCACTGCACCGGTACAGCCGCGTCATGATGCAGCAGGGGCGGGTCCAGCTGGACGCCGACTGGAACGAGCAGGCCGACATCTCGCTGCACTTTCTGCGTTCGCTGGCGGCCGATCTGATCGGTCCTCACGGCGGCGTGGGCAGCTCGTTCCTGCTCCAGGAACGCAGGAACGACAATGGCGCAGCCATGGCCTTCGACTTTGACATCGGAGCCGGCCACTACTACGTGGGCGGCGTGCTGTGCGAGAGCGTGGGGCAGCACTACACGACACAGAGCGGCTTCAAGGTCGACCCCGCGATGCCGGAAATCGAGGTCGGGGACTTCCTGGTCTACCTCGACGTGTGGGAACGTCATGTCTGCCATCTGGAAGACGAGGCGATACGCGAGACGGCCCTCGGCGGGCCGGATACCGCGTCGCGCACGCGCGTCGAATGGCAGGTCAAGATGATCGGCGCGAACGGGCTTGGCACGGGGTCGACCGAATTTAAGGACAATTACGAAGGGTTCCTCAAGCAGTTGAACGCCCTTGGCGTCTACCACCCGAATCGCGGTTCGCTGATGGCCGATGTGCCAGAGACGAGCGCCGAGACGGACGCCTGCGTAATTCCTGCCGACAGCCGCTATCGGGGCATCGAGAACCAGTTGTACCGGGTCGAAGTCCACCGGAGCGGCCCGGTGTGGGACGGCAGCGAAGGAGGGCGGGCCAGCGCCGCCACCTTCAAATGGTCGCGCGAGAACGGCTCGGTGGTGTTCGCGGTCAGCGACGTCCATGTCAGCGCCGGCAACGGCGTGACCACGGTCACCCTCGACGCGCTGGGGCGCGACCGCAAGCTGGGACTGGCGCGCGGCGACTGGGTCGAGCTGGTGGACGACGCCTACGTGTTGCGCAACGATGCCGATCCGCTGATGAAGGTCAGCGACATCGACGAGGAAACCATGACCGTGACGCTGGAGGGAGAGGCGCTGAACGGCGTGGGCAGCGACAACGGCCTGCATCCGCTGTTGCGGCGCTGGGACCAGAAGTTCGATCCGGTGGGCGCCAAGACGGCGATCGACGGCGCGGCGCTGGCCCGGGCCGACGCGACCGGCAACGCTCCCTGGCACAAGCTGGAAGACGGGATCCAGGTGCGTTTTCGCGCCGGCGACGTGTATCAGACGGGCGACTACTGGCTGATACCGGCCCGTACCGGGACCGGCAACATCGAATGGCCGCGCGAGCCCGATCCGGCAACGCGGATGATGATGCCGGCCTGGGTCAAGGCCCAAGGAATCGTCCACCGTTACGCGCCGCTGGGGCTGCTGCGCTTCGGCACCGACGGCTTCATGGTGCCCGGATCGCTGACCGATCTACGCCGTACGCTGGTTAAACTGTGGGCTTGAGCACGTTTGATGTGGCGCAAGGCCGGAACCCGGGTCCGACGCGCGCCACGTTTTTTGTGCCAAATTATCAAAACGCTCTGATATAATTCGCGACTAGTCGGGGCGTAGCGCAGCCTGGTAGCGTACTTGCATGGGGTGCAAGGGGTCGGAAGTTCGAATCTTCTCGCCCCGACCAATAGAATCAAAGACTTAGGCCAGCCTCCGTGCTGGCCTTTTTCTCGTCCAAGTTCAGCTTCACCATTTACCGGTGAACATTCCATTGTGAAACTGTCCGCGGCCTTTGACCAGAATGGTACAGGCTGGCATGAGCAGCGACAGCGCGTTCGCGGCCTCGAATACATTCCCGCAGTTTTCTGGCTCGATACAAAGATCCCTTAGATTTTTCAGGCAAATCAATTCTTGCAGTCCTCGTTGGTCGATGGACGTCCCGTGGATCTGCAAATCGGTCAGATTGGCCAGCTTACGCAGATGGGGAGTGCAGGCATTGGTCAATTGATCGTTCTCCTTCAGCCTCAGGGTCGCAAGACGGGGTAATTTCGCGAGACTGCGCAAGCCTTCGTCGGAAATGTCGGTCCATTGGAGGTTCAGGTCCTCAATGCTAGTCACCTTGCACACGTGATCGAGCCCGATGTCATCAAGGTTAGTTCCAGCGAAACTTGCGGAGATCAGGTTGTTGAACTCGGCAAGCTTCTTCAGCTCGTCCATGTCGCCAAGGTCGGCATCCAAGCCAAAGTGGGTCATCGTCCGATCGAATGACTTGCCGTTGAGGACGACGATCTTGGTTTCATTGCTTGTCATGGTGTCTTCCGTAATATCGTGCGAGCCTGGTAGGGCGCCAACATCAGCCTGGCAGGAAAGCGGCAGAAGCCGCTGGGTCAGTCCCGGCAACAGGCCGCTTCAAGCGATCGGCAACTCGGACCGGGCCTGGCACAGTTCATCGTGCAACCTTTGCACAGCGAGCGCGGCCGGGACGCTGACACCGCTGCCGATCGACTCGATAAAGCGGCAGGCGGCAAATCCCGCGGCCGCGCTGTCATAGCGCGCGAGCCATGCGCGCCGCGCCGGCAACCGCTCGGGCGAGACTGGCCACACGCCGGGCCGAGGTTTGATGTGCTCTTCGATGCCGATGCGCCACGGCTTGGCCGACACGCGCGCCCTGAAGCAGTGCTGGTTTAGACACATGGCCACGTACAAGCGATCGGTTTCCAATTCGCGGAAGCACTCGGCCACCTCGGCTTCGAGCGGGTCAAAGAGGCGATGGGTTGCGAGCACACGCATGCCGGCCGGCGTGCGGTAGAGATGGACCAGCCAATCCGGACGCGAACTGACAAAGCGCAGGACATTGGCGCGCGCGATGGCTTCTGGCCCGCCCTGGGCGCGGATCATCCTGCGATAGATACGATTCGACATCGGGAACGCGAGAATCAGGCTGAGCACCGCACCGATTGCGCCGCTTATCCACATCGCTGCGACACCCTTGGCCGCGAACATCAGAAAAGCAAAGACCGCGCTGACAGCGAGCAAAAACAGCACACTACGCCAATAAATTCGCGCGCTGGGTCCCTCAGGAAAATCGATATCGGCAAACAGCACGTCGGGACTATTCAGGCAGCGCGCGCCGTAGGCATTGCGGGTGATGACGGTTTCGCCATGGCGCGCGACCACTTCCTCCCGGATCGGGACCCCGTTGGCGCCGTTGTACGGCACCTTGGGCTCGCGCCGCGGCAAAGGTTGGCCGGAGACGGCGCGCGCGAGTGCTTCGTCGGCGCGCGTTTGCGCATTGTTTTGTGCATCCTCTTGACTGGCATCGGACCAGCCAAAGCGCCTTATCGTGATCTGCTTGCCTTCGCGGCGGTACTGAGCCCGCCCTTCGGCCCAGTAAGTGGGGACGATCATCATGCGCTAGCCTGTCGGTGATATCGAAAGTCGATATCCTACTGGAAACCCCGCAGTGAAGGTGCCTTTACCTTGCACGATTTTCCACGGCGGTCGCCGCGCGCTTGATACAATCGACGCGCCCCCACTCTCCCTCGTGCCCGATGCGCCATCTGTCCGCGGTCCTGTCCACCGGTTTGCTGCTTTCCACGGCGTTCGCCCATGCCGCGCCGGCATACCGCGAGCCGGATCCCGATGCCACCCGGCGCGTGGCGGCTTACCTCGACAGCAAAGATTGCCCTGGCGCCGTCAAAGCGCTCAACGAAGGCGTGAAGAACAAGCAGCGCGATGTGCTGCTGCTGGCCGGCGCCATGTTCGAGACCGGCCTGTGCGTCAAGGAAAACTGGGAACGTGCCGTCTATTTTTACCAGCTGGCTGAAAAAGCCGGCCACAAAGCAGCGATTCACCGGCTGGCAGCCGGCTACGCGGTCGCCGGCCGCGACAATGCGCTGGCGTTGTGGTGGGCTGCCCAGCGTACATCCGACTTGCCACGCAACTGCATACCCGCAGTGGACCCGGAGAACGATCCCGACGGCTTTGCCGCAGTGCTGACGCGCATGCCGGTCGCCGAGTTCAAGGCCTGCGTGTACATGACAGGCGTCTACTCCGCCATTATGGGCGAGACCGAGTTTCCCGTTGCCGCTGCGCGCAATGGCGTGTTCGGCGACGTCGTCATGACCTTCGATCCCGCGCGCGGGGCAATCGACTGGACCCAGGACAATGGCGGTCAGGCCATGGCAGGGGGCGTTTTCGATGGCAACAAGGTCAACACGGAAAGCCGCCGCAAGGTCGAGAACGCTTTGCTCGACTACATGCGTGCTGCCGGGGAACGGACGCTGGCGCGCTACGCCAGGCCGGACGGCATCGATCCCGCCGTCCGAATCCAGCAGAAATTCATTTTCGCGTACAAGCCTTGAGGCTGCGTTTGCCGCCTCATCGGCACGTGCGTTTGTGCCGTGCTAAACGCCTCCCGCACAGTCCGCTTTAACGTGATGACAAACCGGCAGCCGCCGGTTTGTCATCACGGAGGTTGTCATGCGAGCTCATCATCGTCTTTCCCTGTCCTTGTTTTCCCTCACCATCGCACTGGCCAGTGCGGCCTGGGCCAATCCGGAATACCGCGTCACGGTCGTCGGTCCGGCCGAGAGTTTCGGCAACGATATCAACAACGCCGGCGTCGTGGTCGGCACCTACACCTACAGCGGCACGGCCACCCATGGCTTTCTGAACCGGGGCGCGGGCCTGGTGGACCTGGGGCCGCGCACCATCGATGGCGTGGCCATCAACGACAAGGGCCATGTTCTCGGCCATTGGACCACGGTGTCCGGCCAGCGGCGCGGCTTCGTCTATTACGGCGGCAGCACACACGACATCGGCGTCATTCCGGGGCAGATCACGACCTACACCGACATCAATTACGGCGGCTACATCACCGCGTACGGCCAGATCCTCGATTCGATGAACGGCCCCCACAGTTACCTGCGCGCGCCGGACGGCACGTTCACGGACATCGGATCGCTGCCGTTCGACAATCCGATGACCAACGCGTACGCCATCAACAATCACAAGCAGATTGTCGGTTCGTCCGGGCCGCTGGTGTTTCCCGATCAGCCTTTGCGCGCTTTTATCTGGAACAAAGGCATCATGAGCGATCTGGGCGATTTCGGTTTCGATCCCAACGTGAGTCTGGCGATCAACGATTGCGGCCAGGTCACCGGTTATGCCGCGCTGCCGGAAGGATTCCGCGACGAGGTAGCTTTCCTGTACAGCAAAGGGCGGATGGTTAACATTGACGGCAGGCCGCCCACCACCGACCGTTACAGCGGCGGGACCGGCATCAATTGCCACGGGCATGTGGTCGGTTACAGCAATCACTTATCCGGTTTTATTTACCGCGGCAGGAAGATGGAGAGCCTCAATGCGCTGATCGATCCCAAGGCGGGCTGGGACGTCTACTATCCGCGCGCCATCAACAATGCCGGGCAGATTGCGGCCACGGCCTATCGCGGCAAGGTGCGCTATGCGGTGCGCCTGGATTTGATCCGGCCGCTGAGCCTGCGCCTGCCGGACGAAGCGGCAGTGCCGCTATCGGACGCGCAGCGCAAGGCGGATCAGGAATTGGATGCCAAGGCACAAGCGAGCGAAGTGCCGCGGCCGGTTCAGCAATGATGTGAGATTGGTGTTGCGGGAACTGCCGTAGATTGGTGGAGGTAAGCGGGATCGAACCGCTGACCTCTTGCATGCCATGCAAGCGCTCTCCCAGCTGAGCTATACCCCCCCGTCCGGCGAGCAGAATTATAGAGCACACCAAGCTGTTTGCGCTACCTAAATTTGCGTCCCGCAGCAGATCGCCGGTTTCGGGTAGAGTAGGGCGATCCACATCACGAATCGTCCAAAGGAAAATACATGACCAAGATCGTCGGTTTTTCCGGCAGTTTGCGCGCCGGCTCTTTCAATTCCTCGCTGTTGCGCACGGCGGCAGCGCTGATGCCGGCCGGTGCCACGCTCGAGATGGCGACCATCAAAGGGATTCCGCTCTACGATGGCGATGTCGAGGCGTCCGAAGGCATGCCGGCCGCCGTCGATGCGCTCAAAAGGCAGATCGCCGCCAGCGACGGCATCCTGATGGTCACGCCCGAGTACAACAATGCGATGCCGGGCGTGCTGAAAAACGCGATCGACTGGATGAGCCGGCCATCGAAAGAGATCGCCGACGTGTTCCGCGGCCGTCCGATCGCCGTGATCGGCGCCTCGCCGGGCGGTTTCGGCACCATCCTGGCCCAGGACGCCTGGCTGCCGGTGCTGCGCACGCTGGGCACGCGGCCGTATTTTGGCGGGCGGCTGATGGTGTCGCGCGCGGGCAGTGTCTTTGACGAGGCGGGCGAGATGGTTGACGAGAAGATCAAGACGCAGCTGCAACAGTTCCTGCAAGGCTACGCCGAGTTCATCCGAGGCTAGTCGTCCTTGAACAGATGCGACACCGGGCAGTCGAACAAGGTCGCCAAGCCTTCCAGCAGATCGATGCTGAGCGATTTGGTGCTGTTGTTCACGACCCGGGTCAGCTGCGAATGGGAAATCTCGACGCCCATGGCGGCGAGGCGCTTCCACAGGTCGGTCACAAAGCGGATGTCGTGCTCGGCCATCAGCACTTGCACGCGCAAGACGGCTTTTCGGTGGGTGGGATGAGGGGCAAGGGCAGGCATGCCGGCATGATACCCGTTCGCGCGCGAAAACATTTGCACGGGTAGCAAATATTCCCTCCTGCAGGGTTTTATTTGCGCCATATGCAAATAAATCGTGAAATACGCTTGTTTTTTCCATTTTGTCGTGTGACAATGCTTCTACTCGCTCAACAAGAGCACCATTTTTCAAGGAATCCACGTGAATACAGCCATGCAACAACAGTCGATGAACGGGCGCCGCGCGCCGGGCTTGTCGCTGCCTGCTTGCATGCAGCTGTGCCAGTGCAAGCGACATCAGCGCGCATGTCACGCGGCGTCATCTCAACATCCGTGGGAGCAATCCCAAGTCGGTCGGTGTAAGCACTGACGACTGACCGCCAGGTCAAGCTCAAGGGCTCGGATGTTCCGCAAGGACTTCCGGGCCTTTTTGCTTTGGATCGCCGTTGTACCGCAGTGAAGCCCTTTCAGTTCGAGGCCGCCGTTCCGTGTTTGCGGACCGGCGCAGCAGGACCGTTGTACCAGCAGGAATAGCTCAATTGGAAGAGCGCGGCCCCCGGGCCGAGACCAGGGTTCGATTCCTTGTTCCTGCTGCGATGTTCAGATGTGGATTAGCTCAGCTGGTAGAGCACTTGACTTTGACTCAAGTTGTCGCAGGTTCGATCCCTGCATCCACTGCCATTTTCAGTGTTGGCGTTAGCTCAGTTGGCAGAGTTCTGGTTTGTGAAGCCAAGGGTCACCGGTTCGAATCCGGTACGTCAACCCAAGTCCCCGAGTGGGGTTGCCCGAGCGGTCCAAGGGCGCGGCCTGCAAAGCCGTTGTTTCGCCGGTTCGAATCCGGCACTCCACTCCATCTTTCTGTGGCGTTTTCGTGCGCGGACACGGCAGTTTATCCACAGATCACAAAATTCAACTAAGATTGCACTACAGGTGACTTTATGACTCCGCAAATTCTGGCCCTTGATATCGCCGGAAACCCATTTGACTGGATTTCCGCCCAGGACGCGATCCACTACTACGCGACCGACAAAGTCGCGTGGGAACTTGGTGATCGCGAATTCCTGTTCCGCGGCGGTGTGTCGAATGCGGGGATCCTGTCCACCCTGACCGTCAAGCCCATCATCGCCATTTCCGGCAGCGAAAGAATGACCCGCATGCTGCGCCAGGAATTGCCGCTCGGCGATGACAACAGCCTGCTGTTCGCACGCGACCGGCATACCTGTGCCTTCTGCGGCAACGTCTTTGCCCGGCAACATTTATCGCGCGACCACATTCTCGCCCGTACCCACGGCGGCAAGGATAGCTGGACCAATTGCGTGACCGCGTGCAAGGCATGCAACCAAGCCAAGGGCTCGAAGTTCGTGCACGATTTCCGGCCGCTGCTGTACGTGCCGTACGCGCCGTGCCGCTTCGAACACTTTATCCTCAGCGGCCGCAACGTGCTGGCCGACCAGCACGATTATTTGTCGGCCAAACTGCCCAAACACTCGCGGCTGCTCGCCTGAGCGGCCGGCGCCGTCGCCGCCATGCTGCATATGGCGTCGATCAACTGTTCCGGCGCCATGCGGGTCAGCGCCTGCAAATCGACCAGTGGGGTGCCGATGGCCGCTGCCATCTGGGCCGGATCGGTGTCGTTGGCCACCACCACGCTGGCCAGCCGCATGGCGGCGCCGGTCTGCCCGACGGTCAGGCGGCCCGCCAGCGCGTGCACGGGAACCCGGCACAGTGCGGCGATCTCGGCGATCCAATCGCGCTCGCGCCGCTCGCCGGCCAGGACGATCGCGTAACCGCCCCGCTGCCACAGTCCGCAGATCAGGCTGGCCCACCAGCGCGAGGGATAGCGGCGCGATGCCGTGCCCGCGCCCGGATGCATGAGCACGACCCGCTGCTGGCGCCCGATGCCTTGTTCGGCAAAATGATGCCGCACGCGCTGCACGTCTTCCTCCGGCACCGCGAACGACAGGCCGAACGATTCTGCTTCCCAGCCGGCCACGGCCACGAGATCGAGCTGGCGCTGCATCTCGTGGCGCAGCAGCCTGCCGGGCTCGTGGTCTTCGACCCAGTCGCTCAGGAGCTGGCCCGGGTTCTCGCGGCAATGGGCCAGGCGCAAGGGAATGCCCGCCAGATAGCACAGCAGGGCGGCCGGCAGCGCGCTCTGGCTGTACGACGTGAAGATCACGGCGGCATCGAACTGCAAGGCAGCGAGCGATTGCACCATGGCCGCGTCGACCATGGGCGGGTGCGGCGCGCTGCCCTCGACCCATGGCGCCGCATAGCGCAGCACGGCGTCGAGCTCGGGAATATAGGGCGCCACCGCGGCCCCGCTGCGCGAGGTGAGCAGCGACAGCTTGCGCCCGGGCCGAGCCTTGCGGATGGCCCGCATGGCCGGCGTGCACAGGAGCACGTCGCCCAGCGTGTCGAGCCGCACGCAAAGAATATTGCTGGCTTGCTGCCAGCGCTGGCGGTTCATCGCGCACCGCCATCGTTGCCGGCGATGAGGACCGCGGCCGAATAAATGTCGGGAGCGACACGGGTCGGCAAGCGATAGTGGCCTAGCCGCCACTGGGTTTCGTTGCCGGAATCGACCAGCACAGTGTGGCAGCCGGCCCGGTTGCCTGCCTCCACATCGTTGAGGATGTCGCCCAGCATCCAGGAGGCGCCGAGATCGATGTCGTTGTCGCGCGCGGCGCGCACCAGCATGCCGGGCATCGGCTTGCGGCACAGGCACTCGACGCCGTAGCCGGCCAGCGTGCCTTGCGGATGGTGGGGGCAGTAATAGAACCCGTCGAGCTGCAACTGTTCGCGGAACAGCAGATCGGCCAGGCGGTGCTGGATCAGCGCCACATCGTTTTCGCTCAGCTTGCCGTGCGCCACGTCGGCCTGGTTGGTGACGACAAACAGCCGGTAATCGAGGCGGGCCAGCAGGCGCAGGGCGGCGCCGGCGCCGCTGCATAAGGTCATGCGGCGCGGGTCGGCGCTGCCGGGCAGGTCGTCGACCAGCGTGCCGTCCTTGTCGAGGAAGATCGCCTTGATGCTCATGGCGTGGTGCTCACGAAACTGCTTGGCGCTACCGCGACTGCGTGCATGACTCCCCCTCGAACAGATCAGTTGAGGGAGATTCGATCCGCTAACAGGCGCGGCAGTTCATCGCTTGTGGCGTGTGCTGAATCTGGATCAAGCGTCAGTGCTGACGGCCGCCGTCGCTGTCGATGAACTTGCTGACCGCATCGAGCGTCGGCGCCAGTGCGCGCAGCGGCGCGGCCAGCGACGCCACCAGCGTGGTGTGGCTCACGCCATCGTAATAGACTTCCTCGACCGGCACGCCATGGGCGCGCAGCTTGGCTGCCATGTGGCCGGTGTTGCGTTCCGGATTGACCAGCTTGTCGCTGCGGGCGGCGATCAGCAAGGCGGCCGGCGTATCCTTGCCGACATGGTTGATGGGCTGGGACGCGGGCGGCGTGTCGGGAAAATGGAAGACCGGGCGCGTGGTCGGATTTTCAATCGGTAAAAAATCGTAAGGGCCGGCCAGGCCGATCCAGCCGCGCAGGGCCGACGCCTGCATCCCTTGCCTGGCCAGATACTGGGGATCGAGTGCGACCATGGCGGCGTTGTAGGCGCCGGCGCTGTGTCCCATCACAAACATGCGTTGCGGATCGCCGCCAAAGCGCTGGATCTCGCGCGCGGTCCAGGCCACGGCAGCTGCTGCGTCGTCCAGGAAGTCGGGGTAACGCACTTCCGGATAGAGGCGATAGTTGGGAATGACCACCACGTAGCCGCGCGAGGCCAGCGCGCGCCCGACAAAGGCGTAGGCTTCGCGTTCCCCAGAGACCCAATTGCCTCCCAAGAAAAAGACGACCACGGGCGCGACGCCGGGACCGTTTGCCGGACGATACACGTCCAGCGTCTGCCGGGTATTGCTTCCGTAAGGAATCGCCGACTGGGCCAGCAGGTCACGCCCCGGCGACAGCGCGTTCAGTGCGGTAAGTGGAGAACAGGCAACAATGCCTCCCAGCACCAACACCCCGGCGGCCAAGCCCCACCATGCCATCCTGCTCTTGTCCATGTTGCTCCCGCTATCAGATTATCGAAATCGATTATAGCGAGGCCCGCAGAACAGCCGAGCACGCCTGGGCTGCCCTCAAGCCTGGCTGCGGCAGTGGGCCCGGAATTGCACCGGGCTCATCCCCGTATGGGCTTTGAACTGGCGGCTGAACGCGCTGTGGTCGGTATACCCGCAGGCGTAGGCGATCTCGGCGATGCTCTGGTCGCTGCCGGTTTCGATCATGCCCATGGCCCCGGCCAGGCGCGACTGCAGCAGCAGCTGGCGCGGCGAGTAATGAAATACGCGCTGGAACAGGCGCTCGACGCGCGAGAGCGACAAGCCCTCGCTGGCGGCCAGATCCTCCATGCACACATTGCCGCTGTAGTTTTCGCGGATGTGCTGGGCAATCGCGGCGATCTTGCGGTACACCGGATGCAGCTCGTCGGCCAGCCCCAGGTCTTGCGAGGTGCCGGCCAGGCCCACGATGGCGCCGGCCTCGTCGCGCAGGGGAATCTTGTGCGTCAGGCACCAGCCGCGGCTGCGGGTGGGATACAGGTGCAGCTCCAGGTGCTTGGAAATGGGCGTGCCGCTGTCGATCACCTGCCGGTCCTGCTCGATATAACTGAGGGCCAGCGGGCGTGGATGCACCTCCAGCACGGTCTTGCCGATAATGTCTTCCTTGTTGCGCAGACCGCAGCGGCGTACCAGCGTATTATTCACGCTGAGATAGCGTCCTTCGCGGTCCTTGATGAAAAAGGCCACGTCGTTCAGGGCGTCGAACAGGGATTCCAGTGCCGCAAAGTCCACCGCGCGGATCGCAGTGCGGGTGGGAAGCAGGGCGCTCATGTCCATTTTTCGGTTCTCCTTTTGTGTGCCAGTGTCTTAGTATAAAACGGGAAATGGCCTTCAGGAACAATTGTGCTGATTTCTGCCCCGGCGGTCCGTCCGCCGATCAAGACCCAGTTGGTGCCCAGGTCTATTCTGGAACCCTCTGAAACCCTTAAAGGTCAATATCATGTGGCACGGCGTGATCCCCGCAGTAACGACAAAATTCAACCAGGATGGCAGCCTCGATTTTGCAGAAATGCAGCGCTGCTTCGAATTGCAAATGGATGCAGGCTGTGACGGCCTGATCGCCTGCGGCTCGCTGGGCGAGGGCCCGATGCTGTCGCACGCCGAGCGGCTCGACGTGCTGCGCCTGGCCAAGCAGGTGACCGGCAAGCGTCCGGCGCTGCTGACGGTGGCCGAAGCGGCCACGCGCGACGCCTGCGCGCTGGCTGAAAAAGCGGCCAAGGCCGGCGCCGACGGCCTGATGGTGGTGCCAAGCACGATCTACCACACCAATCACAAAGAGACCGTGGCCACGCTGCGCGCCATCGCCCAGGCGGGCGACCTGCCTGTCATGATCTACTCGAACCGCCTCGCGTACCGGGTCGACGTGACCACCGACATGCTCGAAGAACTGGCCGACGACGCCCGCTTCGTGGCGGTCAAGGAATCGTCCGACGACATCCGCCGCACCACCGAAATCATCAACCGCCTGGGCGGCCGCTACGCGCTGTTCACGGGCGTCGACAACCTCGCTTTCGAAGCGCTGGCCGTGGGCGCGGTGGGCTGGGTCGCGGGCCTGGTGGTCGCCTTCCCCAAAGAGACGGTGGCGATCTACCGCCTGATGCAGGAAGGCCGCCAGCGTGAGGCGCTCGAGATCTATCGCTGGTTCCGCCCGCTGCTGGACCTGGACGTGTCGTCCTACCTCGTGCAGAACATCAAACTGGCCGAAGCGCTGGCCATCGGCTCGACCGAAACCGTGCGCGCGCCGCGCCTGCCGCTGGAAGGCGAACAGCGCGCTCGCGCCGAACGCATCATCCGCGCCGCGCTCGAAACGCGTCCGCAGCTGCCGAACTTCGCCTGAAGTGACGCGCGCGTACGACGTCCTCGTGGTTGGCGCCGGCATCGTCGGCGCTGCCTGCGCGCTCGCCTTGCGCGAAGAAGGACTCACGGTGGCGTTGGTCGATGCGGCTGCGCCGGGCGCGGGCGTCACTGCGGCCGGCATGGGCCACCTGGTCGCGCTCGACGAGAGCGACGACGAGCTTGACCTGTGCCTGCTCTCGCTGCGCCTGTGGCGCGATTTTCACGCGCTCTATCCGGGCGTTGGCGATCCGCTTGCCTGCGGCACCCTGTGGGTGGCCGAAAACGAACACCAGTTGGCCGAGGCGCACCAGCGCGCCGCGCGCCTGTCCGCACGCGGTTACCAGGCCGACGCGGTCGGCGGCGACCAGCTGCGCAAGCTGGAACCGGCCCTGCGGCGCGGCCTGTGCGGCGGCGTGCGCGTGGCCGGCGACAGTGTTGTCTATCCGCCCTCGGTGGCCGACTTTCTCACGCGCCGCCTGGTGGGACTGGGCGGCGATGTTTATCTGGGCCAGCGCGTGGCCGCCGTTTTCAAGGGCCGCATCCTGCTCGCCAATGGCGGCAAGCTGCACGCGGAGCGCATCGTGCTTGCCACCGGTGTGCAATCGGCCGCGCTGCTGCCGGAGCTGCCGGTGTTCCCGCGCAAGGGTCATCTGGCCATCACCGACCGCTATCCCGGCATGCTTAATCACCAAGTGGTCAGCATGGATTATGGCCAGCCCGCGCCGGGTGCCGATGCACTCAGCGTGGCCGCCAACGTGCAGCCGCGGGCCACCGGGCAGTGGCTGGTGGGCTCCTGCCGTCAGGATCATCAGACTGGTGCCGAGATCGACCCGGCCGTGCTGGGACAGGTGCTGCGCTCGGCCATCGCACTGCTGCCACGGCTGGCGCAAATGCAGATCGTGCGCGCCTGGACCGGCATGCGACCGGCGACGCCGGATGGCAAGCCGCTGATCGGTCCCCATCCCGGTCGCGACGGCGTCTGGCTGGCCTGCGGTCACGAAGGCCTCGGCGTGACGACGTCGTTCGGGACCGCCGCGCTGCTGGCGGCGCAAATGATGGGGCGCTACGGCCTGATCGACGCCAGTCCCTATTTACCTTCCCGTTTTACTTCGCTTGGAGAGTGCGCGCATGCCGCTTGACGATATCACGGTTCACATCGACGGCGAGGCGCTGCAAGTGGCGGCGGGCACCTCTGTCATCGCCGCGCTGATGCTGGCCGGGCGCATGTGCACACGCCGCTCTGTGAGCGGTGAGCCGCGCTTCGCGCTGTGCGGGATGGGGCAGTGCCAGGAATGCCGGGTCACCATCGACGGCCGCGCGCATCGTCTGGCGTGCCAGGAACGCTGCTTCGATGCGATGGAAATCTGCACCGGAGACAATGCATGATGCCGCTCGTGATACTCGGCGCCGGTCCGGCCGGCCTGGCGGCGGCGCACGCTGCTTCCGGCGACGGACGGCAGGTGGTCCTGATCGATGAAAACCCGGAGGCGGGCGGTCAGATCTGGCGCGGCCGCGCGCCCTGGTCCGATCGCCGCGCGCACGACCTGTGGGAGGCGCTGCGCGCGCGCCCCGGTGTGCAGATGCGCTTCGGCACGCGCGTGGTCGCCAGTGCGGGCCCAGGCCAGCTGCTGCTGGCCAAGGACGGTGCACCGCAGGTGCAGGCGTGGGATCGCGTTATCGTCTGCAGCGGCGCGCGCGAATTGCTGCTGCCGTTTCCGGGATGGACCTTGCCCGGTGTGACCGGCGCCGGTGGCATGCAGGCGCTGATCAAGGGCGGCTTTCCGGTGCGCGGCAAGCGCGTGGTCATTGCCGGTAGCGGACCGCTGCTGCTGGCTGCCGCCGATACCGTGCGCCGCAGCGGTGGCGAGGTGGCGGCAATTATCGAAAATCGCAGCACGCGCGAGCTGGCTGCATTTACGGGACAGCTGGCGCTGGCGCACCGTGCCAAGCTGGCGCAGGCGGCCTTGCTGTTCGCGCGTCTGCTCGGCATACCTTATTTGCGAGGCGCCAGTGTGCGCGCCGCGCTGGGCGATGGCCAGCTAAGCGCGGTGCAGTTTGAACACGGCGGCAAGGAAGGGCGCATCGATTGCGATTTTCTGGCCTGCGGCTTCGGGCTGGTGCCGGCGCTGGAAAGCGCAGGGCTGTTCGATTGCGCGGTGGAGGGCGGCAGGGTGGTGGTCGATGAGAGTCAGGCCACCAGCGCGGCTGGCGTCTGGGCGGCGGGCGAGTCGACCGGCATCGGTGGCGTTGACAAGGCGCTGGCGGAAGGGCGCATTGCCGGACTGGTGGCGGCGGGCTTGCCGGTCGCTGAAAAGGATTTGGCTGCACGGCGGCGCGCGCGTGCGTTCGGCGATTTGCTGGCGACCAGTTTCGCGCCGCCGGAGGCGATGCGCCAGGCTTGCCAGCCGTCGACCATCGTCTGCCGTTGCGAAGATGTGCGCGCCGCCGAACTGGAACCGCACGATTCCTGGCGCTCGGCCAAGCTGCAGACGCGGGCAGGGATGGGGCCATGCCAGGGACGCGTGTGCGGCCCGGCCTGCGGCTTTCTTTATGGGTGGGAGGCGCCCGGCGCGCGGCCGCCTGTGTTCCCCGTCAGTGCCGCTATTCTGGCCACTGTCGGTCGTCAAGCCAAGCAGGCCTGATTATGGCGCACGACCGAAATGCTTGTGGCTGACAGAGGAAAGTTCCTCACTCTTCCAACTCCCGAATGCTCAGTGTCCCGTACTTAGCTACGAGGAGTGCAATCAGACGACCCAGGAATTCTCTCCCGAGGCCTCCGCAGTCGCAGAAGTACAGCCCCTCTTCCGTGAGTGTGATTGCGGCATCCGGCATTTCAGAAGGAGCACGATCACTTCGGAACTCAAATGACTCACCAGCGGGACCGGCGACTGGCGCGCAGCCGAGCTGGCGCAAAGCAGCCTTGGTGGCTCCAGGCTCCGGCGCGGAGAACTTAATTGAGTATTCGATGCCCATTCGTTCCCGCTCCCTGAGGATTAACGTTCAAAGTAACAGGCTGCTGGAGCGCGCAGCGCGGAGGCGGGCCTGTTGACTACAGAATTATGCACCGGCTGCGTCTCCAAAATTTTTGGTGAATTCACTGAGAAGATCGAAGCATGGACTGGAAGGATCTGTCTTGGTGATGATTTTCTTTAACAGGTGAGGGCGGGGTCAGGTCCAGCAACCCACGGGCACCACGAGCATAGCTGATATGTCGATGGACCGCAAAGCGCGGCGGGGACATCGCTTTGCCGAGGCGATGGGCGATTGAGAATGCGAGAACGGCGCCACCTGGACGAACGCGTTGAATTCAATTATTACCTCTTCGGGAAGCATAAGTCGAGGCGTAGAGACAAGCCGGAGGGCGCAGCGGCGATCCTTGAATCGGTCATATATGCGTGGCGCCCGGTTTGTCGAAATACTTCTTCACCGAAGGCAGATAGAACAGACCGACGTAAATGATGACGGCGGTCAGTAGGGCTTGTCCCACGTAAGGAAGAAATTCTGAGGAAATGAAACTTCCTTCCACCAGGGGGGAGATCGGTGTGAGAACGAGCAACCACCGCGCATGTGACTTCCGTGCGGCTACGCCCCAAAATCCCGCTCCGCTGAGCACCAGACTAAGTGCGATCACGAATCCAAAACCAGACGCCCACAACTCCGAATAGGACATCGGGCGTCCATTCACGTCCCAGTCCAGAATCGGCACGAGAACGAAGACAAGCAACAGGGGAGCCGCAACCATCCCACCGCGGCACGCCACACCTAGCAGCCAAGGCATGACTTTTGTGTTTTTCCAGCACTCGAATATGAATTTCATCGCCATAGAAATTGAAGAGAGCGCCGATGATCTTGCCGACCGGCTGGAGCCGAGGGCCGCCGATAGGAATTGTACATGAGCCTTCTCGACTGGCCGATGCCAGCCCGCCATCGCCCGGCGGGGGAGTGTCTTTCCTTGCGGCGGCGCCAAAATGGCTATTCGCACGCACGCTTGATCGTACGAATTCGCGCGCCAAGCGTGGAAAATCGTCCGCAAATCGCGCGGATGCGTGCGGCACGCGCGCCAAATCGCGTGCCGATCGCGCGGTATCGTGCGCTATCGTGCAAAAGCGCTGCACTGTTGGTTTAGGCGGCTGGCGCCGCGACCGGGCGACCTCTCCTCGCCCGATTGGGATGGGGCAAAAAAAAGGCCCGGTCGCCCGGGCCCCTCTAATGCAACCAAAAGTCAATTAATCAGGCGTGCCATCGTCGCGCCGCCCCACATTGCTCTGCTCCATCTGACGGTTGCCCTGATCTTGCTGGGCCGATTGCCGGTTGCCGGTGTTCGACAGGCCGGTGTCGTCGTCCATGTCTTCATCGGCCGACAGTTGGCGCTTGCCCTTGGGCGGCGTAGCCGACGGGTCGACCGATTGGCGCTGGCCCTGGTTGCCTTGCTGCCGGCTGCCACCGCGGTCGCTCTGCTGATCGATCTGCTGACCCTGACGGTCCTTCTGGCCGCTCTGCTGTGAGGCGCCGCCGCCCGATTGCTGCGATTGACCCAAATTGCCCTTGTCGGCCGTGGTGCGGCCCGCCGAGGTCGATTTCTCGTTGCCGCCATTGTCGGACTGGTTGTTCGCTTCGTTGCGCTGATTCGTGTTCATGATCTGTCCCCTTATAAAAATTCATCGGGTGGCAACGCGGTCCGCGCTGCCAGGAAGCACATGATGCGCCGGCCGGCTTCGCCCTCCCATCGGAACACGGAGCGCCGGATTGTAGGACTGCGACCCCAATCCGTGTACCCACGGTAGCTAACTTGCCCAATCGAATTTTCAGTCGCGTCTTGTCCTACAAAATCGGCTGTCCCTGTCCTATAGCCCCTGCGCGCACGCCTGCCTAAGATTGGATTGCCCGGGTTCGGGTTGGGGAACCATCAAAGGAGATCACCATGGCATCGAACAAGCAGGACAGCAAGGAAGGCAGTAAACAGTCGGGCGGACAAGGCAGTGGCACCAGCAACCGCGGCTTCGCATCGATGGATCCGGAACGCCAGCGCGAAATCGCCAGCGAAGGCGGCAAGGCTGCGCACGAAAAAGGCACGGCCCACGAGTTCACGTCCGAAGAGGCGCGCCGCGCGGGCAGCATGAGCCACGGCAACCGGCAGTCGGACCAGGCCAGCACCCGCAGCAAGCAGGGCGAGACCAAGCAGAGCGGCGCCGAGGCCGGCAAGGACAGCGACAAGGGCGGCGCCAACCGCTAGCGCGACCGTCTTGCCGGGACCGAACGGGGAGCGCCACAGCTCCCCGTTTTTCTGTCTGGCCACCCCAGGATGGGTTAGAATCGTTGCGCGTTTTTAACTCCCCGAGGCATACCGTGGCAAAGCAAGCTGTAGTTCGTGAAGTCAAGAGCATGATCCTGTCGTGCGACCCTGTTGGCAATCTGCTGCTGGTCAAGTTGTCCTTCAACAGCGGCAAGGATACTTGCTTCTTTCTGCCGGCCCACATCGTGTTCTGGCTGCTCAAGCACCTGCCCGTGAACAAGGATCCGAATCTGCCGCCGCCGCCCGCGCCGCCGGTGGTGGAACAGCAGGACTGGGACGATACCCGCTGGCCCCGCGTGCATACCCTGCAGTGCAAGGAGTTCCCGCAGGCGATCCGCATGGCGTTCGAGATGGAAATGGGCCCCGGCCTGGTGGTGCTGCTCAACCGCAGCAACGTCGAACTGCTGCGCCAGTTCCTGGAAAACTACCGCGGCGACCTGATGGACCTTGGTATCTTCTAAGCCGCTGTGGGTTATCATGCTGTCTTTGTGACCACTGACACGAGGACAGCATGCCCATCAAAATCAGCCAGCAATTCGATTCCGGTTCCATCGAAGTGCTGCAAGCGGACCGCGCCGGCGAAATCGACCTGAACCTGCGCAAGGATTCGCACGCCGACATCCACCAGTGGTTCCACTTCCGCCTGCAGGGCGCGCGCGGCCAGGACTGCAAGATCCGCTTCATGAACGCGGGCCAGGCCACCTATGCCAAGGGCTTCGAAGGCTACCAGGTCGCCGCCAGCTACGACACCGAAAACTGGTTCCGTGTGCCCACCACCTTCGACGGCCAGGTCATGACCGTCAGCCACACCCCTGAACTCGACAGCATCTACTACGCTTACTTCGAACCGTACTCGTGGGAGCGCCACCTGCGCCTGCTCGGCGAAGTGGCCGACAATCCGATCGCGCGCGTGCACGACATCGGCAGCTCGGTCGATGGCCGCGACATGAATCTGGTCGTGATCGGCAACCCGGCAGCCGAAAAGAAAATCTGGGTCATCGCGCGCCAGCATCCGGGCGAAACGATGGCCGAATGGTTCGTTGAAGGCATGATTGACGCGCTGCTCGACGGCGCCAACCCGGTCGCGCGCAAGCTGCTGCAGCGCTGCGTGTTCTACGTGGTGCCGAACATGAATCCGGACGGCTCGGTGCGCGGCAACCTGCGCACCAACGCCGCCGGCGCCAACCTCAACCGCGAATGGATGACGCCGACGGCCGAACGCAGCCCGGAAGTGCTGTGCGTGAAAAACAAGATCCACGAAACCGGCTGCGACATGTTCTTCGACATCCACGGCGACGAAGCGCTGCCGTACAACTTCGTGGCCGGCAATGAGATGCTGGCCGACTTCACGCCCGAGCGCGCCGCGCATCAGAAAGCCTTTGTCGATCAGTACATGGCGGCCAGCCCGGACTTCCAGAACGTGTACGGCTACGCCGCCAGCAAGTACAACGAAGACATGCTCACGCTCGCTTCCAAGTACATCGGCCACACCTTCAAGTGCCTGTCGCTGACGCTGGAAATGCCGTTCAAGGACAATGCCGACCTGCCCGATCCGTTCACCGGCTGGAACGGTGCGCGCAGCAGCGAGTTGGGCCGCGCCATCCTGCAGCCGATTCTGAGCTCGCTGGGCTGATCATGGGCGTCGAAATCGAGCGCAAATTTTTGCTGGCCGGCGACGGCTGGCGCGCGCTCGGCACGCCGGTGCTGTTCCGCCAGGGCTATCTGTCGCTCGACCCGGACCGCACCGTGCGGGTGCGCATCGAGGGCGACCAGGGCCGGCTCACCATCAAGGGCCGCAGTAGCGGCGCCACGCGCGGCGAATGGGAGTATCCGATTCCGCTGGCCGACGCCGACGACTTGCTGGCGCGCCTTTGCCAGCAGCCGCTGATCGAAAAGTACCGGCGCCGTATCGATTTCGCAGGCAACACCTGGGAAGTCGATGAATTTCTGGGGGCGAATCGGGGCCTGGTGGTGGCCGAAATCGAACTTGCTTCCGAAGACCAGGCGTTCGACAAGCCGGACTGGATAGGCGCCGAGGTTACCGATGACAAGCGCTACTACAACTCCAGCCTGATCAAGCTGCCGTTCTCCGCCTGGTAGTTCACATCCCCAGCTGGAAGTACAGCACGGCCCCGTTGTAGACCGCGTGCACCAGCACCGGCGCCAGCAGCGAGCGCGTGCGTTCGTACACGTAAGCCGTGATCATCCCGAGCACGAACACCGGCGCCATCGACACCGGCGGGTGCATGATCGCGAACAGCGCCGCACTCATCAGCATGCTTGGCAGCAGACCGAGCGAGCGGCGCATGCCGCCGAAGATCAAACCGCGGAAAATGAATTCCTCGCACAGCGGGGCCGCGATCACGGCCAGCGCCGCCAGCCAGCGCGGATCGAAGCGCGGCATGGTCGCATCCTCAACCCATCCGGTCGTGCGCAGGCCGTACAGGTACACCATGCCGCACAGCGCCGCCACGGCGCCGCCGCCGGCGCCCCAGGCCAGCGCGCGCGTGGCGCCGTCGCGCAGCATGGCGGGCACCTCGCGCGTCTTGGTCAGCAAAAAGGCCAGCCGCATCACGCAGTAGACGACGATGCCGGCCAGGCCGAAGGCAATCACGATCGCTTCGGACGCGGCCATCTTCGCCCATCCGACCAGCGCGAGCATGACCACGCCTTGCAGTAGGAAGAACAGCATCGCCGCGATCAGACCGTCGGCGGTGGACACGCGCGCCGGCGGCGTCATGGACGGGTCCAGCAGGTAGGGCAACTGGTCACGCGACTTTTGCCACAGCGCGATGGCGAAGGCCGCCATCAGCACGATCAGCACCGCTTTTTGCGCCCACACTTCGCTGGTCACCGCATAGACATAGACGCCGGAGAGCATCATGTAAAGATAGACGAAGGATGGCTTGACTTTGGTGCGCACATCCTGTGCCAGCGGATCGCAGGCGAACACGCCGAGCGAGACCGCGATCACCGAGAAAATCGGGATCCCGGCCAGCACCACCGCGAACAGGGTCAGGAACGCGGACGCCGCGTGCGGCGCGAACGCCAGGCCGGCGCCCAGCATCAGCAGCGGGTAGAGCAGGGCCAGCACGGCCCAGAATTCGGCCTTCTCCTTGAGGACTTCCTCAATCGAGCGGGGCAGCGTGTACAGGATCCACAGCGACTGGCCCTCGTTGTTGAGGGTCTGGAAGGCCGACAGCATCAGCATGTACGAGCCGATCCCGAAGGCGGTGGCCGCGAGAAAGCGCGGGCTGTCCAGGATGCTGCGTACGGCGTCCGGAGAACCCGTAAACAGCAGCTGGCTGCCGAAGATAATCAGCGGCAGCAGCAGGCTCTGGATCAGGAAATTACGGTCGCGCGACAGCAGCCGCAGTTCGCGCCGCTTGACGGGGGAAGACGGCAGCAGGCGCGCCAACATGCCTGGCGCTGCCGGCGGCGCCGCGCTGCGCGCCGATTCGCGCGCGCTTGATGCGACCACGCCGTCGCGCAGCTGACGGCGCAGCAGGCGCATGCCGAGCCAGACTGGCAGCGCCACCTGGACCAGCAGCAGAACCGCGCCGCGCCAGCCGGCCGCGCCGTTGACGACACCGATCATGAGTCCCGGCGCGGTCCAGGCGGCCCATTCCGGAAAGCGGCGCACCATGCCGAGCAGGGGCGAGCCTTCGCCCATCGAGGCAAAGCCGATCGCCAGGTACATCAGGGGCATGCTGAGCAAGGTGGTCAGCGCCTGCAGGTTGCGCAGCTGCGACGGCGGCAGCCACATGCGAAGTCCGGTGTCGGCGACGGTGCGCACCATGGCCGCCAGTGGCAGCAGCGCCAGCGCGCCGGCCACGCCGATCAGGGGCGCGCTCCAACGAAAGCCCGAGAACCAGGCGAGCATCGCCAACGACGGCGTGAGGAACAGCCAGCCGGTCGGATTGACCAGCGTGCGCTCGGCAATCCGGCCCCACAGCAGCGTCGCGCGGCGCGCCGGCAGCGTGACCAGCCACTCCAGGTCCCAGTCCGCTTGCGCCATTTCGCGTGTGCTCAGGGGCAGGAGAATACTGAGGACGAACAGCAGCGACAACTGCATCGTGAGCGCGCTGGCCACCCGGGGCGCAAATTGCGGCTGCAGCGCCAGTTCGCGCGCGGCGATCTCGTGGTCGACGCGCGGGCCTTTGCGGCTGTCGGTGGCGTCGACACACTGGCTGGCCGGCGCCAGGTAACACTGGGCGTTGAGGATCGACGAGCGCGACAGGTTGACCACCGAGGCCAGCATGGCCAGGCCCACCAGCGCGGCCAGCAGCCAGCCGACGCGCCGCTTGCCCGGCGTGGCCTGGCGGCTCTTCTGTTTTTTTGCGGAGCTGAAGCGGAAGAAGGCGATCATGTTCCACAGGCGTTGCAGGCGCAGGCGCGCCAGCAGCCACATCGCCAGAACGGGACTGGGCGGGTTCATGCCGCTGCCGCGTCGTCGGTGATCTTGAGGAACAGGTCCTCGAGCGAGCCGTCGGCGGCGGCACTGGCGCGGATCTCGTCGAGCGTGCCGGTGGCCACCAGCGCGCCGTGGTGGATGATGCCGACGCGGTCGCACAGCTTTTCGGCCATGTCGAGCAGGTGGGTGGAGACGAAGATGGTGGTGCCGGCGCTGGCGGCGGCCAGCAGACGCTCCTGCACGTCGCGCGAGGCGCGCGGATCGAGGCCGTTGATCGGTTCGTCGAGGATCAGCACCGCCGGCTCGTGCACCAGCGCGCAGGCCAGGCCGAGCTTTTTCTTCATGCCCATCGAGTAGTTGACGGCGAATTCCTCGGTCACGTCGTCCAGCCCGAGTTCGGTGAGCAGGCGCGCCGCGCGTTCGGCCGCCTGGGCGCGCGAAAAGCCGTGCATTTCAGCGACGAATTGCACGATCTCGCGTCCGCGCAAAAAGTCGTAGAAGATGGGATTGTCGGGCAGGTAGCCGACCCGGCGCTTGACTTCGGTCGCTTCCAGGTGGCAGTCGAAACCGTCGACCAGCACCCGTCCGCCCGTGGGCGCCAGAATTCCCATCATCATGCGGATGGTGGTGGTCTTGCCGGCCCCATTGGGGCCCAGAAAGCCGAATACTTCGCCACGTTTGACGTCAAGCGTGAGCGGCTTGACGGCGTCAAAGGCGCCGTAGGTTTTGGTCAGGGACTGAAATTGAATCATCGTGCAAATATACCACCGCATCGTCCTCGCGCAGGCGGGGACCCATCGCGCGCATGCTTGTCAGGTGCAGCAAACGTGCTATGGGTCCCCGCCTGCGCGAGGACGACGGGGTGGTCAGGGAACAGCGCGGCTTAGTGGAAGTGCTCGTTCCCTGACGGCGTATCGTCCGGCATTTCGGCATGCACCAGCTCACCGACCGGATCGGCAAACAGGGGACCGCCGCAATCGTCGCAGTATTCGGCCACAAAGCGCTCGCTGTGTTTCTTGACGTGGGTGACGCCGGCATCGTTCAGGTGGGCGATGATTTCGTCGAGCGGCGCCCGTTGGTCGGTCAGCCCGCCTGGACCGGCGTTGACCAGGCCTTCGACCGGGGTGCCGTCTTCGTCTTCTTGCCCGTACAGGGGCCACACGATGCCGTAAATGACGTCGGTCGCCTGGCGCATGGTGAAGGCGACGCGGTATTCGTCGATTTGGCCTTCGGCTGTTTCTTCGCCGAAGCCGGCGATGACGGCGCGCAGCTCGGATGCTTCGACGCCGAGCGTGTTGGTCAGGTAGTGCACGGCGGCGCGGATCGAGACCGGGCGAATCAGCTTGTCGGCTTCGCGGCAGGCCACGTAATAGGCCTCGGGCAGCAGCAGGTCGATGCCGCAGCCGGGCAACAGGCGCGTGACCGTGTCGCCGGCCTGGCCGCGCCACTGTTCGAGCGCGCTGGCGCGTTCGGCGGCAAAGTGAATATGGTGCTCCGGCTCCTGCCAGCGGAATAGCGGCGCGCCCAGCGGGGCGACCACGGCCACCAGCAGATAGCGGGTGTCGGCCAGGAAGGGCGCGGTTTCAGGCGCCTTGGGGAAGCTCTTGAGCGGCGTGCCCTTGTAGGCCGCCTGCGCCAGCTTGTGCGTCATGGCGTAGGTTTCGGCATGGGTGCGCGGCAGCTGGTCGATCGCGAACAAGGTGGGCGCCATGGCCATGCGCACGCCGTCGGCCAGCAGGTGGGCCGAAAAGTGCGTGGACAGGGTGGCCAGCAGGTCCGGCGGAATGGCGCCCGAAGCGATCGAGAAGCGGGTCCAGGCGAGGATGGGCGCGGCCACCAGCAGGGCCTGGAAGGTGGTCTCGACGCCGTCGACGACGTCGGTCATGACCGACGATTCGCTGACTGCTTCGACGCCTTCCATCAGCACGTCGTACGCATTGAGGTCGTCTTTGAACAGCACATTGAGGGTGGTGTCGACAGTGTCTTGATGGCCGGTCTTGAGCAGCTTTTGGAGTTGCGTATCCAGCTGGCGTTCCCAAGCCCGTTCCTCGATACGGCTGGACGCTTGCACGATGGCCTGGGAGATGCTCACCAGGCGCTGGCTCTCGGCCGACAGTTTGGGGGATGAATCTTTGGATGGACGACGCATAGCGTATAAGGATCTTTTTAAGTGGATGAACGGATCGATTGTGTACGGAACAATGATAAACCCTTATCGCCGCTATTGTAGTCCATTCCGAATCGGACCATGAATCCAGCGCAAGAAGAGGGCATATTGGGATGACGAATTGTTATGCACCACCACGTCGTCCTCGCGCAGGCGGGGACCCATAGCGCGTTTCCGAATTCGGTGACGTGCTATGGGCCCCCGCCTGCGCGAGGGCGACGTCATGATGTGCGTGCCGCGCGGCTGTTTTGCAAGCGCCGCCTCCAATAAAAAACGCCGGACGAATCCGGCGTTTTTTGGACAGAGCAGGCTGCGAATTAAGCGGCGAGCAGCTGACGCAGCACGAACGGCAGAATCCCGCCATGCTTGTAGTAGTCGACTTCGATCGGGGTATCGATACGCAGCAGGACTTTGACATCCTGCACGTCGCCGTTGGCACGCTTGATGACCAGGGTCGCCAGCTGCTGCGGCTTGATCTCGCCTTCGAGGCCTTTCAGGTCGAACGTTTCGTTGCCGGTGATGTTCAGGGTCTGCACGCTGTCGTCGCCGATGAATTGCAGCGGCAGCACGCCCATGCCCACCAGGTTCGAACGGTGAATACGCTCGAACGAACGGCAGATCACAGCCTTCACGCCCAGCAGCTGGGTGCCCTTGGCCGCCCAGTCGCGCGAGGAACCGGTGCCGTATTCTTCGCCGCCGAACACCATGGTCGGCACGCCGTCGGCGACATACTTCATCGCTGCGTCGTAGATCGACATTTGCTGGCCGGTCGGCTGGTGAATCGTGATGCCGCCTTCGACTGCCGAACCGTCGGCCTTTGCGGGGATCATGCGGTTCTTGATACGCACGTTGGCGAAGGTACCGCGCATCATGATCTCGTGGTTGCCGCGGCGCGAGCCGTACGAGTTGAAGTCGGCCTTCTGGACGCCGTTGGCCAGCAGCCATTTACCGGCCGGGCCGCTTTCCTGGATCGAGCCGGCAGGCGAGATGTGGTCGGTGGTGATCGAGTCGCCGAATACGCCCAGTGCGCGCGCATTGCTGATGCCGGTGGCAGCCGCTTTCGGGGTCATCTCGAAGCCGTCGAAGAACGGTGGCTCGGCGATGTAGGTCGACTTCGGCCAGTTGTACACCTGGCCTTCGGTGGACGATACTTTTTCCCACAGCTTGCCTGGTGCGCCCTTGACGTCGGCGTAGTTGGCCTTGAAGACCTTGGAGTTCATCGCGAACTTCATCAGCTTGCCGATTTCTTTCGAGGTCGGCCAGATATCGCCCAGGTACACGTCCTTGCCGTCCTTGCCCTTGCCAACCGGCTGGGTCATCAGGTCGACGGTCATGTTGCCGGCGATGGCGTAGGCGACGACCAGCGGTGGCGAAGCCAGGAAGTTGGAGCGGATGTTCGGATGAATCCGCGCTTCGAAGTTACGGTTGCCCGACAAGACGGCCGAGGCGACGATGTCGTGCTCGGTGATCGTGGCGTTCAGTTCCGGGGTCAGGTCGCCGGCATTGCCGATGCAGGTGGTGCAGCCGTAGGCGGTCACGCCGAAGCCCAGTTGCTCCAGGTAAGGCAGCAGGCCGGCAGCGGTCAGGTACTCGGTGACCACGCGCGAGCCAGGGGCCAGCGAAGTCTTGATGTGCGGCGCGACGGTCAGGCCGGCTTCCACCGCTTTTTTGGCCAGCAGGCCCGCTGCCAGCAGCACGCTCGGGTTCGAGGTGTTGGTGCAGGACGTGATGGCCGCGATCAGCACGTCGCCATTCTTGACGTTGACGCCGTTGCTGGTCGTGTAGTTGTTGGTCAGGTCGGCAGCGGCCTTGTTGAAGCCGTTTTCGGTGGTCGGCTTGGAGAACAGTTCGGTGAAGTTGTTCTTGACGTTGCCGATTTCGATACGGTCTTGCGGGCGCTTCGGACCGGCCAGGGAAGGGGTGACGGTCGACAGGTTCAGCGACACCACGCGGGTGTAGTCGATCTCGCCTTCGCGCGGCACGCCGTACATGCCCTGGGCCTTGAAGTAATTCTTGAATGCGTTGATTTCGTCCTTGGTGCGGCCGGTGCCTTCGAAGTATTCGACGGTGGCGTCGTCAACCGGGAAGAAGCCCATCGTCGCGCCGTATTCAGGCGCCATGTTGGCGATGGTGGCGCGGTCGGTCAGCGACAGCGTTTCGGTGCCGGCGCCGAAGAACTCGACGAACTTGCCGACGACTTTTTCTTTGCGCAGCATTTCGGTGATGGTCAGCACCAGGTCGGTCGCGGTGCAGCCTTCGCGCAGCGCGCCGGTCAGGTTCACGCCGATGACGTCCGGGGTCAGGAAGTAGACCGGCTGGCCCAGCATGCCCGCTTCGGCTTCGATGCCGCCCACGCCCCAGCCGACCACGCCGATGCCGTTGATCATGGTGGTGTGCGAGTCGGTGCCGACCAGCGAGTCAGGGTAGTAGGTGTCGCCCGCTTTGTGCACGCCGCGCGCGAGGTATTCCAGGTTCACCTGGTGCACGATGCCGAAACCTGGTGGCACGACGCCGAAGGTGTCGAAGGCTTGCATGCCCCACTTCATGAACTGGTAGCGCTCGTTGTTGCGCGAGAACTCGAGCTTCATGTTCAGGTCGAGCGCGTTCTTTTCGCGGTAGTGATCGATGGTGACCGAGTGGTCGACCACGAGATCGACCGGAACGAGCGGCTCGATGTTTTTAGGATTCAACCCCATCTTGTTGGCGACGTTGCGCATCGCGGCCAGGTCGGCCAGCAATGGCACGCCGGTAAAGTCCTGCAACACGACTCGCGCCACGACGAAAGGAATTTCGTCGGTACGGTCGGCGTTCGGGCTCCAGTTCGCCAATTGCTTGACGTGTTCTTCGGTCACCTTCTTGCCATCGCAATTGCGCAGCACGGATTCGAGAACGATACGGATCGACACCGGCAGGCGCGAGACGTTCACACCCAGGGATTTCTCGAGTGCGGGCAGCGAGTAGAACTTGCCTTTCTGGCCGGCCGACAGTTTGAAATCCTTGAGTGTGTTCAGTGTGTTGCGGGACATGACCTCTCCTTCAGTGGGGTTTTGTTTTTACTGCAGTGTTGTTTTGACCGCGGTCGGTCCGTTCGTGGTTGCTTGAGCGGACATGGCCTGTTCTGCGGTCTTGCATTCGTTTGCCAGCTGGCGGTTCTGGCGCGAGTCGAGCAGCATGCCCTTGGCAGGGATGCCGATCCAGATCAGGCCGTAATTCTTGTTCTCGAAGCGCTTGGCGCCGGTGGTGGTGCCCACGCGGGTCAGGCGGTGCAGGCGCTGCTTCCAACGCACGGCGATGTGCTCTTCGTCCTTGTCATTGGTGTAGACCGTGACTTTGTTACCCAGTTCGCAGCTGTATTCGGCGACATTGTCGTCCTTGACGCTTGGCTCGTCTTCGGCAGTCACGCCGGCCGGTGCTTTTTCAGCCTTGGCTTTTTTTGCTTTTGCTTTTGGTTTGGCCTTGGCGCTGGCTTTTGGTGCGTCGCCGGCCGGTGCTGGTGCGGCCATCAGGGAGCCGGCAAACAGGGTCAGGCTCAGGGCGAGCAGGGTTTTGTTGAGTACGTGTGCCATGGTGATTATTCCGTTCATGTGACGATGTTGACGATTGCGACTGCAGCCTCGGGTAAAGCGAGGCCCGCGAGTTTCGCGCGTTGTAAAACCGTCCAATAATAGCGATAGCTGGCGCGGTCGTGCAAGCGTCCGTTTTGCGCGATAGGCCCCCATGCTGCCGCCATGGCATCGGTCAGGATGTGGGTCGCTTCGTTCACTTCTGACAAGCGTGGTGTAAAAGCTTTAATAATCGGTTTGATCTGATCGGGGTGGATGCTCCACATCCGCGTGAAGCCGAATTCGGCCGCCGCGCGCTGCGCATCGTTGGCCACCACGGCCGTGTCTTTGAGTTCGGTTGTCACATTGTGTGACGGAATTTTGCCGTGCGCGTGACATGCGGCCACCATTTCCAGCTTGGCCCGCACTATGAGCGGATGGGTAAACTGGCCCGGCGTGCGCATCGCATTGGCGGGGATCGCGCCGTAGTGCGCCGACACAAAATCCATGATCCCGAACGACAGGCATTCGACCTGCGCCAGCGCTGCAATCGCGTACGCATCGCGCAAAGCGCCGTGCGTTTCGATCAAGACGTGCACCGGCAGCGGCGTGACGCGGCCGGCCTTGCTTGCGTGCTTGTTGATCAACTCAATTGCTCGGGCTACATCGTCGACGCTGTCGGGTTTTGGCAACACAATGTAGGCAAGACGATTAGCCGCGGCGCCAACAATGACAGTGATATCACCGGCGAAGTAGGGACTGGTGTATTCGTGCACGCGCACGCCAATGCGGTTGAAGCGGTTGGCGTCGTCGTTCAGCAGGCGCGCGACCAGTTGCGCGTGCTCCGGCTCTGCTCCGGCGGCAGCGCCGTCTTCGCAGTCGAAAGTAATGTCGAACAAGGGACCAAGCTCTTGTTGCAGGGCCATCGATTTGACCATCAGCTTCTCGGAACCGGCGTAGTGATCGCAGGCCGGCAGAAGCAGGGGTTGTCGTTTTCCCTGGAATAAAACCTCGGAAGGATGCATGTGTGCTTTTTCAGGTACAGCAGCACCCGCGCCGCTCGGGGCGGCGCGGGGCTTGCGGCGAACTGGTGGCTTGTCGGCCTCCATCTCTGCCGCGGCGATGATTAGGCCAGCAGGTGGGCAACGCCCTCACGCTCTTCGGTCAGTTCCTTGAGCGTCAGGTTGATGCGTTCTTGCGAGAAGGCGTCGATTGGCAAGCCTTGCACGATGGTGTATTCGCCATTGGCGACCGTGACCGGGAAACCGAACATGGTGCCTTCAGGGATGCCGTACGAACCGTCCGAAGGGATGCCCATGGTGGTCCATTTGCCGTTGGTGCCGACGTGCCAGTCGTGCATGTGGTCGATGGCGGCGTTGGCGGCCGACGCAGCCGACGACAGGCCGCGCGCTTCGATGATGGCGGCGCCGCGCTTGCCCACGGTTGGCAGGAAGGTGTCGCGGTTCCAGACGTCGTCGTTGATCATGTCCTTGACCGATTTGCCGTCCACGGTGGCGAAGCGGTAGTCGGCGTACATGGTTGGCGAGTGGTTGCCCCAGACGGCCATTTTTTCGATCGATGCGACAGGTTTGCCGGTCTTGGCAGCCACTTGCGACAGGGCGCGGTTGTGGTCCAGGCGCAGCATGGCGGTGAAGTTTTTCGCTGGCAGCGACGGTGCCGATTTCATGGCGATGTAAGCGTTGGTGTTGGCCGGGTTGCCGACCACCAGCACTTTGACGTTGCGCGAAGCGACGGCGTCGAGCGCCTTGCCTTGCACCGTGAAGATCTGGGCGTTCGCTTCGAGCAGGTCTTTGCGTTCCATGCCTGGACCGCGTGGACGGGCGCCAACCAGCAGGGCGTAGTCGGCATCCTTGAAGGCGGTCATTGGGTCGGCGTGGGCGGTCATGCCGGCCAGCAGCGGGAAGGCGCAGTCGTCGATTTCCATCATCACGCCCTTGAGCGCTTTCTGTGCTTTTTCGTCGGCGATTTCCAGCAGTTGCAGGATGACTGGCTGGTCTTTGCCCAGCATGTCGCCGTTGGCGATGCGGAACAGCAGGGAATAGCCGATTTGGCCGGCCGCGCCGGTGACGGCAACGCGCAGTGGGGTTTTAGCCATGATGAATCTCCAAAGTGGGAAAGAAAACGGTCGAAGCTGGGAATACGCTTGTTCGAAAAACCATCATGATACCAAAACCGGACCCTGCGGGTCTCGGCTTCATTTTTCACTCGGGCCTGCGCGTATGCCGGATCGACCGCGAGTGTAGGCTTGTGTGGTCCGGAAGTCAATTCCTATCTTATGTCTTATATAAGACAGATAACTTAGTGTGTTTATTACTAGACTGCACTGGGCTTTTGTGGTGAAATCTTGCGCTATGAATCCTGCCTCGTCCAATCCGGTCAACCATGGTACTCCTCCTGCGGGCACGGGTACGTCCGGCAGCGCGGCCGGGGCTTCGGCCAACAGCTCGCCCACCTTCAGCCCGCTGTACCAGCAGATCAAGGCGCTGATCACGCAAAGCCTGCAGTCGGGCGAGTGGAAGCCGGGCGAACTGATTCCCAGCGAAGTCGAGCTGGCCAGCCGCTTCAAGGTCAGCCAGGGCACGGTACGCAAGGCGATCGACGAGCTGGCGGCCGAAAATCTGGTCATGCGGCGCCAGGGCAAGGGCACCTTCGTGTCCACCCACCACGAGGCGCGCGCGCACTTCCGTTTTCTGCGCCTGATGCCCGACGAGGGCGTGCCGCACCAGCCCGACAACAAGATCGTCGAAGTCAAGCGCATGCGTGCGCCGGCCGAAGTGGCGCGCCTGCTCGACTTGAAGTCGGGCGACGCCGTGGTCTACATCAAGCGCGTGATGTCGTTTGACGGCGCGCCCACCATCCTCGAAGAATTATGGTTGCCGGGTCTGCTGTTCAAGGGACTAACGGCCGAGCGCCTGGTCGAATACAAGGGGCCGATGTACGGCTTGTTCGAATCCGAATTCGGCACGCGCATGATCCGCGCCAGCGAAAAGATCCGCGCGGTCAGTGCGGACGCGGGCGCGGCGCAGTTTCTGGGCGTGGCCGAGGGCACGCCGCTGCTGTGCGCCGAGCGGGTGTCGTTCACGTATGGGGACAAGGCGGTGGAGTTGCGGCGAGGTATTTACCTGACTGCGCATCACCACTACCAGAACGATTTGAGCTAGCTGGTAGCGGGGAAGGCAGCCTGCCCGCAGCAGAATTCATGCATACCGATTAAAATGCTGAGTGCCAATAAATTACGCAAAAGTTGTTCGATAACGCGTTAATTTTCCCCAATACCAATTTAGCTATTGGTGCAGCACACAAAAATTGGCGATAATTACGAGTTATACATTCAAAAGTCAGTCTAGGGGAGGTCTTTATGTCCGAAGCCGTGAAAGAAGTTCCAAAAAAAGAACGGCCTGAATTCCGTAATATCCACATCACGGAATTACCGAATTACCGTTTGCCACCGTCGGGTTGGGTATCGATTCTGCACCGCGTCAGCGGCGCCGGTCTGTTCCTGATGCTGCCATTCCTGCTGTTCCTGTTCGATAACAGCGTCAAGTCCGAAATGACCTTCGAATACTTCAAGGGCATTATCGGTCACCCGCTCGTCAAACTGATCTTGCTGGGCCTGATCTGGGCTTACATGCAGCACTTCTGTGCCGGCGTGCGCCACCTGTTCATGGACCTGCACATGGGTATCGAAAAAGAATCGTCGCGTCAGAGCGCGGTCACGGTGCTGGCGGTGAGCCTGTTCCTGACGGCACTGGCCGGTCTCAAACTGTTCGGAGTGTTCTAATGGCTAAAAATAATGTCGGCCAACACCGCCTCGTCGTCGGCGCCCATTACGGCCTGAAAGACTGGCTGGCGCAGCGCATCACCGCCGTGGTCATGGTGGTCTATACCCTGGTTCTGCTGGGCTCGTTCCTGACGGGCAGCAACTTCACCTATGAAGGCTGGGCCGCCCTGTTCTCGAAACAGTGGTTCAAGCTGTTCAGTCTGGTCACCTTCACGGCGCTGTACTACCACGCCTGGGTTGGCATGCGCGATATCTGGATGGATTACGTCAAGCCGGTCGGCGTGCGCCTGACCCTGCAAGCTGTCACCATCCTGTGGCTGATCGGCTGCTTCTTCTACACCGTGCAAATTCTCTGGGGGCAGTAATCGTGGCCGCAATCAAGAAAGCTTTACCTACCCGCCGCTTCGATGCGGTCATCGTCGGCGCCGGCGGTTCCGGCATGCGCGCTTCGCTGCAACTGGCTGAAGCCGGCCTGAACGTCGCTGTCCTGTCGAAAGTCTTCCCGACCCGTTCGCACACCGTGGCGGCCCAGGGCGGCATCGGCGCTTCGCTCGGCAACATGTCCGAGGACGACTGGTACTGGCACATGTTCGACACCGTCAAGGGTGGCGACTATCTGGGCGACCAGGATGCGATCGAATTCATGTGCCGCGAAGCACCGAAGGTCGTGTACGAACTGGAACACTTCGGCATGCCTTTCGACCGCAATCCGGACGGCACCATCTACCAGCGTCCGTTCGGCGGCCACACCGCCAACTTCGGCGAAAAGCCTGTCCAGCGCGCCTGCGCGGCGGCTGACCGTACCGGCCACGCGCTGCTGCACACCCTGTATCAGCGCAACGTGCGCGCCCGCACCCACTTCTATGTGGAATGGATGGCGATCGACCTGATCCGCGACGCCGAAGGCGACGTGGTGGGCGTGGTGGCACTGGAAATGGAAACCGGCGAATGCATGATCCTGGAAGCGAAGACCACCATCTTTGCCACCGGCGGCGCAGGCCGTATTTTCGCCGCATCGACCAACGCCTTCATTAATACCGGCGACGGCATGGGCATGGCGGCACGCGCCGGCCTGCCGCTGCAGGACATGGAATTCTGGCAGTTCCACCCGACCGGCGTGGCCGGCGCGGGCGTGCTGATCACCGAAGGCGTGCGCGGCGAAGGCGGCATCCTGATCAACAGCAATGGCGAACGCTTCATGGAGCGCTATGCGCCGACCCTGAAAGATCTGGCGCCGCGCGACTTCGTGTCGCGCTCGATGGACCAGGAAATCAAGGAAGGCCGCGGCTGCGGACCGAACAAGGATCACGTGCTGCTGGATCTGCGTCACATCGGCGCCGACACCATCGCCAAGCGTCTTCCTTCGATTCTGGAAATCGGCCATAAGTTCGCCAACGTCGACGCGACCAAGGAACCGATTCCTGTCGTGCCGACCATTCACTACCAGATGGGCGGCATCCCGACCAACATCCACGGTCAGGTGGTGGCACCAAAAGACGGCAACCCGGTCGCCGTGGTCAACGGCCTGTACGCGATCGGCGAATGCGCCTGCGTGTCGGTGCACGGCGCCAACCGCCTGGGCACCAACTCGCTGCTGGACCTGATCGTGTTCGGCCGCGCGGCCGGCAACCACGTGGTCGCTTCCAACCTCAAGCAGAAGGCCAACAAGCCGCTGCCGAAAGATGCTGCCGACTTCGCGCTGGACCGCATGAACCGCCTCGAAACCTCGACCGGCGGCGAAAAAGTGCAGGGCGTGGCCAACGACATCCGCGCAGCGATGCAAAAGCATTGCGGCGTGTTCCGTACCGAAGCCATGCTGAGCGAAGGCGTGGAAGAAATCATGAAGCTCGACGAGCGCCGCAAGCATGTCTCGTTCAAGGACAAGTCGATGGTGTTCAACACCGCCCGCGTGGAAGCGCTGGAACTGGACAACCTGATCGAAACCGCCAAGGCAACCATCGTGTCGGCCAATGCACGCAAGGAATCGCGCGGCGCGCATGCGCACAACGATTACCCGGATCGCCTGGACGCCGAATGGATGAAGCACACGCTGTGGTACTCCGAAGGCAACCGCCTCGAGTACAAGCCAGTGATCACCAAGCCGCTGACGGTTGAGACCTTCCAGCCGAAAAAACGTACTTTCTAAGCAGGGACAGAACATGACACGCACCGTACAACTCAAAATTTACCGCTACGATCCGGACAAGGATGCGAAGCCGTATATGCAAGACGTGACCGTCGAGCTGAAAGACACCGACAAGATGCTGCTCGACGCCCTGCAGCGCATCAAGTCCGACGTGGACGATTCGATCGCCCTGCGCCGTTCGTGCCGCGAAGGCGTGTGCGGTTCGGACGCGATGAACATCAACGGCAAGAACGGCCTGGCCTGCACCACCAACCTGAACGAGCTGACCCAGCCGATCGTGTTGCGTCCGCTGGCCGGCCTGCCGGTCATCCGCGACCTGATCGTCGACATGACCCAGTTCTTCAAGCAGTACGATTCGATCAAGCCGTTCCTGATCAACGATTCGATTCCGCCCGAGAAAGAGCGTCTGCAGACCCCGGCCGAGCGCGAAGAGCTCGACGGCCTGTACGAGTGCATCCTGTGCGCCTGCTGCTCGACCTCGTGCCCGTCGTTCTGGTGGAATCCGGACAAGTTCGTCGGTCCTGCCGGCCTGTTGCAAGCCTACCGCTTCATCGCCGACAGCCGCGACGAAGCCACCGGCGCGCGCCTGGACAACCTGGAAGACCCGTACCGCCTGTTCCGCTGCCACTCGATCATGAATTGCGTCGACGTTTGCCCTAAAGGATTGAATCCGAACAAGGCCATCGGCAAGATCAAGGAGCTGATGGTACGCCGCGCAATTTAACGCGTACAGACAGTAAAAGTACCGTACTGCCGATAAACGGCGACGGGTGTATAGTGTTGACCGAACGACAGGCTCCGAGTGACTACGCATCAATCCGATCCGGCAAACCGTGCACGGCTGCGCTGGCGCAGTCGCCGGGGCTTGCTCGAAAACGACCTCATCCTCACGCGCTTCCTCGATGCGCATGAGGAAAGCCTGACTGACGAAGAAGTCGACGCGCTCTCGCGTTTGCTGGATCTGGCGGACAACCCGCTGATGGACCTGATCCTGGCACGCAAGGAGCCCGAAGGTGACGTCGACCTGCCGCATGTGCGCGCCTTGCTGGTGCGATTGCGTCAGGCATAACCAGTTTCACCATTTTTTAATTGTAGACCTCACCTCCCAAGAAGGAAGTGCCATGAACATCTCTGAAACCAAAGCCACACTGTCCTTTTCCGATGGCAGCCCAGCCGTCGACATGCCGATCTACAAGGGCACGGTCGGCCCGGACGTCATCGACATCCGCAAGCTGTACGCGCAAACCGGCAAATTCACCTATGACCCGGGCTTCATGTCGACCGCGGCCTGCAACTCGAGCATCACCTACATCGATGGCGACAAGGGCGAGCTGCTGTACCGCGGCTACCCGATCGAGCAGCTGGCCGTCAATTGCGACTTCCTGGAAACCTGCTACCTGCTGCTGAACGGCGAACTGCCGAACGCGGCGCAGAACAAGAAGTTCAGCGACACCGTCACCAAGCACACCATGGTGCACGAGCAGATGCAATTCTTCTTCCGCGGCTTCCGCCGTGACGCGCACCCGATGTCGGTGCTGGTCGGCACTGTCGGCGCGCTGGCCTCGTTCTACCACGACTCGCTCGACATCAACGACCCGCATCACCGCGAAGTATCGGCCATCCGCCTGATCGCCAAGATGCCGACCCTGGTCGCGATGTCGTACAAATACTCGATCGGCCAGCCGTTCGTGTACCCACGCAACGACCTGTCGTACAGCGCCAACTTCATGCGCATGATGTTCGGCAATCCGTGCGAAGAATACGTCGTCAACGAAGTGCTGGTGCGCGCCCTGGACCGCATCCTGATCCTGCACGCGGACCACGAGCAGAACGCATCGACCTCGACCGTCCGTCTGGCCGGTTCGTCGGGCGCCAACCCGTTCGCCTGTATCGCTGCCGGTATCGCCTGCCTGTGGGGCCCTGCCCACGGCGGCGCCAACGAAGCGGCACTGAACATGCTCAAAGAGATCGGCACCGTCGACAAGATTCCTGAGTTCATCGCCAAGGTGAAAGACAAGAATTCGGGCGTCAAGCTGATGGGCTTCGGTCACCGCGTGTACAAGAACTTCGACCCACGCGCCAAGCTGATGCGCGAAACCTGCCACGAAGTGCTGAACGAACTGGGCCTGCACGACGACCCATTGTTCAAGCTGGCCATGGCGCTCGAGAAGATCGCTCTGGAAGACGAATACTTCGTTTCGCGCAAGCTGTACCCGAACGTCGACTTCTACTCGGGTATCGTGCAGTCGGCGCTGGGCATCCCCGTGTCGCTGTTCACCGGTATCTTCGCGATGGCCCGCACCATCGGCTGGATCGCCCAGTGGAACGAAATGATCTCGGATCCGGAACAGAAGATTGGCCGTCCGCGCCAGCTGTTCGTCGGTTCGACCACGCGCGATGTGCCACCGATGGACAAGCGTTAATCGGTCTTTGCGTCAAAAAAAAAGCGAGCTTCGGCTCGCTTTTTTTACGGGCTGAGGAGTCAGGCGGCGAAAGACTGAGCCCTTACCCCAGCCAACTATCGGAACAGATCAACTTCGGTGATTTGTTATCGCTAGCATCCGAGGGCCCACTCCCTCACGCCCCCATCCGTCATGTCTGGCAAGGCCTTTATGCAGAGCGCATGTTAATTTTTTCTCAATGTGGGCTGACAGTAAATCTTGATTTCTCTATAATGTTTTTGTTGAACAAACGTAAAGTGATGCCCCGCCTGGGGGCTTTTTTATAGGGAAATTCATGCGATCACACTGGCAAAAGGGCGTTGCAGCCCTCTTCATAGCAACGACGCTAGCTGCGTGCGGAGGCGGAGGTAGCGATACCCGCGCGCCCGTCACGGCGGCCTACACGGCGTCAAGCACTTCGGCACCGCCGGACTTCCTGCCGAAATATCCGATTCCCGCCAACGCCTGGCGGGCGCCCGCCAGTGCGCTGCCGACGACGGGAAACTACGTCTATCTGCAAAGCGACAGTGGCGACTACATCGGTGGCGGCAAGACGTATGTGTACAGCGACAAAACTGCCGTACTTGGTGTCACGGCGAACGGCTACAGCGTCGACATGAGCGTTCGGGGCGACCAGAACTGGTCCGGTTCGATTCGTGTGCCGAGCTCGCTTGGCGGGATCGCCAGCGGCCACTTCCTCAATCTGACCCGTGCGCCATTTGCCGATCCGGCGGTGGGCGGACTGGAATGGTCGGGTGAAGGCCGCGGCTGCAATACGCTCAAGGGCTGGGCGATCATCGACAAGGTCACCCTCGTTGGCGGTGCGATCACGGAAGTCGATGCCCGTTTCGAGCAGCGTTGCGAGGGTGGCCCGTACGCTTTGCGCGGACAGATCCACTGGACGCTTGCCAACACGACCAACGTCCCGCCCGAAGGGCCCAAGCCGATCCCGACCAATCTGTGGCGTGCCGATCCGGCATCCGTGCCTGCCAGCGGCAACTACGTTTTCCTCAGCAGCACCGCCGGTGACTATATCGGCGGCGGCCGCAACTACCTCTACACCGGCACCAATGCGAACCTGGCCGTGACGAGCCGTCCGAACTACGTCGGCGTTTCCGTGCGCGGCGATCAAGGTTGGACTGGTGACTTTCAGGCAATGAACAGTGTGGTTGAATTGCGCCCGGGCTACTACGGCGATTTATCGCGCTATCCTTTCCATAACACCTTGAAAGGCGGGCTGAATTGGTCGGGCGAAGGCCGCGGTTGCAATAGCCTGAGCGGCTGGTTTGTTGTCGATGCCGTCAACTATACGGCTGGCGTGCTCAAGTCAATCGACCTGCGCTTCGAACAGCATTGCGAAGGCGGCAGCAGCGCATTGCGCGGCCAGATGCGTTGGAACGCCGATGACATCGCTGCCGTGCCGGGTCCCGTGAATCCGCCGCCGGCCACGCTGTGGCGCCCATCGGCCAGCTTCGTGCCGCCTGCAGGCAATTATGTCTATCTGGTCAGCGATGCGGGCGATTATATCGGCCAGGGCCGTACCCAGCTGTACACGCCAGCCAACGCGACGATCGTTCCGCAACTCAATCGCACGGCTGCGTTCGGTATCAGCGTGGGCGGGTATTCGGCAGATTTTGTCGGCATGCAGGGTTTGTCGCAGCTAACGCCTGGCTATTATGGCGACCTGCAACGCTATCCCTTCCACAACGTTGTGAAAGGCGGGATGGATTTCAGCGGCAATGGGCGCGGCTGCAACAGGCTCAGTGGCTGGTTCACCGTGGACAGCGTGACGTACGCGATGGGCGCCATCTCCTCGCTGCACATGCGTTTCGAACAGCATTGCGAAGGCGGTACGGCAGCCTTGCGCGGCGTGATCCATTTAGGTAATTAATTACCGCCAGCGGCAGTGGCCGGGCGGCCCGATGTGGCCGTCCGGCGTGTCGCTGCACGCAGTCCTGCCAGGGCCAGGGCCAGCAGGCCGACGCTGCCCGGTTCGGGCAGCCCGACCGCGTCTGGTTCATCAATAACGACATCGTCAATGCCGAAGCCCACGCCGCTTTCGGCCGTGAACCAGAACGCCTTGATGTGTTTGAACTGTGCACCCAGGACAATCTCGGTCCCCGGGAAGCCCCAGTTTTCGACCGGCAGCAGCATGCTGAAGCTGGCGCTGACCCCGTCCGGCGAGGCATGAATATAGATGCGTTCGCTACCGCTCGCGTTGCCGTAAAAGTTGGCGCTGTTGGTGGTCAACAGAAAACGGTTCAAGTCGAAAGCGCTCGCGTCTCCCTTGTACCCCAGGATTGCCGGACTGCCCGGCGCACCACTGTCCTGCCAGTCGCTATGGAGAACATCGTTGCCGACGCGGTAATAGTCGCCCACGAACCCTTCGCTCGCGAGCGTATAGAAGCGGAAGCCATTTTCTTCATAATTGGCGACGTTGGAAAATAGAATCTCGTCGTTGGTCATCCCCGCCCACCCATCGTTGAGACTGACGGTGCCGCCGGTGAAGGTGATGATTGCCGCATGCGCGGCGCTGGCGCCCGCCAGCACTAGCGCAAGGGCGGCAACACAGGCCGCGCCGAAGTGCTGCCTCATGATTGATTCCATGTGCGGCGCGCTGCGGCCAGCCCCGCCAATGCCAGGCCAAGCAGCGCAAAGCTGCCCGGTTCGGGAACCTGGCCAGGGCCGATGTTATCGATCATCACCTTGTCCATGCCGAAGCAATCGACAAAATTCTCGGTCGTAAACCAGAATGCCTTGATCCGGTCGAACTCAGGACCGAGCACGACGGTCGTTGCCGTTCCGCCCCAGTTCTCGGGCGGTAGCAGCACGCGGTAGCTTTCGTGTACGCCATCGACAGAGGCGTGAATGTAGGTCAGCTCTTCCCCGCTCGCAGTACCGCCCGGATGGTTGTTGCTGGTCAGGTTGAACGCGTTGAGATCGAAGGCCAGCCCGTCCATCCTTTTGACGTTAACCTCCGTGACGCCGCCGCCAGGGTTTCTGGACCAGTGGGTGTGCATCACATCGTTGTCGAGCCCATAGTAGTTCCCCACGAAGAGCGTACCGTCTTCGCTGGTGACGCGAAACCCGGCTTCCTCGTAATACGCCACGTTCGATAAAGTATCGGCGTTGTTGGTGATGCCTGTCGTCCCGTCGGTGAAAGTGGCGGTGCCGCCTGTGAACGTGATCTCGGCCGCCACGGCCGGGACGGCTGCGAGGGAAAGTGCACAGGCGGTCAGTAAGGTGCAATTGATGAGTTTCAAGTGATTCTCCGGTGGCCGCGTGCAGGTGCGGTGTTTAATTGCACTTGCCGCGGAGGGCCGCAACGGCAAGGAAAGGGAGGGCGAGCAAACCGCCGAAAATGAACGTTGGTTGCCGTTTGAGTCCGTCTGGCCCCAGGCAGCCCGGCACCTTGGCGTCATCGAACTCCATGGCAAACCGTTCGTACTTGCTGATCTTCGGCTCGGAACTGGCCGTGTAGCGCACCGGAATGGCCGCCGCCTTCGATTCGGCAATCGCGATTTCTTTTTCTTCCTGTATCGATTCGCGCACGGCGCGTTTGATCAGCTGCGGGTCGTTCAGGGGCGCGGCGGCCCAGTTCTCGGCAATGACTGCCTCTTGCGCCGATGCAGTGACCACGCTGGCGCCGAGCAGGGCGCAAAGCAATTGCTTGAGCATGAGAGTGTTCCGGTAGTCGCCCGGCCGGCTTGGCCGTCAATTGATGACTTTTGTATCATCTTTTTAAAATAGTACCATTTAACCGCGTGTACAATCACCCCGACGCCATCTTTTCACTGCCCGCCATGAACAAGCTCTTCGCTATTGTATGCATCCTTGTCGCCAGCCTTGCCTCGCCGGCCCGTGCGGCCGAATCCGACGTGGCTTACCGCAAGCAGATCAACGCCTTCATCGACGAATGGCATGACGATGCGGCCAATGCCCGCATGGCCTACTTCGACAAGATCGCGCCCAATGGCATCTACATTGGCACCGACAAGACCGAGCTGTGGAACCGTGAGCAATTCAAGGCCTGGGCCAAACGCTTTTTCGATCGCAAGTCCGCATGGTCGTTCAAGGCGACCAAGCGCAACGTGTATATGTCGCCGGATAAAAAGTTCATCTGGTTCGACGAATTGCTCGACACGCAGATGGGGGTATGCCAGGCCAGCGGCGTGATCCGCAAGACCGATACCGGCTTCGAGATCGAGCACTACCAGCTCTCGATCGCCGTGCCCAACGACGTGGCCGACAAGGTCACCAAGATCGTCAAGGAGCACGACGCCAAACCGGCAGTCGCCAACTGAGGTGAGCAGCAACTATGTCGGGCGCTTTGCGCCGTCGCCGAGCGGCCCGCTCCATGCGGGATCGATGGTGGCCGCCGTGGCCAGCTATCTGGATGCGCGCGCACACAATGGGCGCTGGCTGATCCGGATCGAGGATGTCGATGAAGGTCGTGCCGTGCCCGGTGCCGCCGAAGGCATGCTGGCACTGCTGGACAGTCTTGGCATGCATTCCGATGGCGAGGTGGTATGGCAAAGCCGGCGCAAGCACCTCTATCAGGCTGCCTGCGATCAGCTGGCCGGCATCGCCTATCCGTGCGGCTGCAACCGGCGCGAGATTGCCGATTCGCGCTTGGGCCTCGCGCCGGACGGCAGCGCCATTTATCCGGGCACTTGCCGCCATGGCCTGGCGCCGGGCCGGGAAGGGCGCAGCATCCGAGTGCGCGTGCCCGATGGCGAGGCAGCTGCGATCAGTTTCGACGACCGCTTTGCTGGCCGCGTGACGCAGCATCTCGATACCGAATCGGGCGACTTTGTGCTCAAGCGTGCCGATGGTTTCTTCGCCTACCAACTGGCGGTGGTGGTCGACGACGGTGAGCAGGGCGTAACCGATGTCGTGCGCGGTGCCGATTTGATCGATTCGACGGCACGCCAAATCTACCTCCAGCGTTTGCTGGGATTGCCAACGCCCCGCTATCTGCACGTGCCCGTAATTCGCAATGCGCAAGGAGAAAAATTGTCCAAGCAAACCGGTGCAAGTGCCATCGTCGCCGGCGATGCGGCGGCATCGCTGCGCACGCTGATGGATGCCGCGCGCTTTCTCGACCTGCAAGTAGGCCAGCCGGATTCGGTCGGCCAATTTTGGCGGCGCGCTGTCGCGGCCTGGAACAAGTGAACAAAGAGATGACGGCACGTAAAAAAAACTTGATGGTGTTTTCTGCTTTTTTCACCATATTCCTTGGAATCCCCGCCGGGATTGAATTACTTCATTGGCCAGAATGGATCGCGATCTTGTCCTCTCTGATGGCGATTGTTGGCATTGTTTTTTGGGTGCTTTGTTTCAGTTGTTCGGGATGTGGCACGCCATTTCTCTGGGCAACGTCAGGTCACGGTGTCATGGTGCGACCGCTTCCACGGAAATGCACACAGTGTGGCAAGTCGACAGACGAATTTCGTAAGTAAAGAGGCAGCGGGGTCAGATGCGGGACAGCGGGATCAGTCCCGGTGATCTTCCAAGCAGCTCCGGAATGCTTCATTGCTGGGCAACCATTGCATCCGACGCCGTGATCCCCACCTTTGTTCAAGATCGATCACTACGGGAAGCACAATGACACCCTCCGACGAGAATCAACAGCTTGGCATCGTCAACCGCAAGATCGTCGCTGACGGCGAAGTTCTTCCCGCCGTTCAATTGAAGGACGGCACCGTGGTACAGACCGGCACTGTCGCGACCATGCTCCACAATGTCGAGCGCTTCAATGCAGGCGAGCGCGGAGACGTGGAAAGCGACCTGGCGCTCGCAGTCCCGACGCTGATCAAGGTGGGCCTCTTCAAGCTGTTCGATCCGGACGAATGGATCGCAGGAACGAACCCAGGACGGGCGCTGGTGGGCCGCCTGGCAAAAGAGGCGCTGCGCCACGCGTCCTGAGCCCTTCGGGAACGCAAAGCGCGGCTACTCGCCATCGTTCTTCGGTTGTACAGCCAACTTTTGAAGTCGTTGTCGGTAGTAGCAGGACTGTTGACAACATGCATGGTACCAACAGGTAAATAGCGAGCCGATAATCCATTAATGCGTATTGATGAAACTACTTGAAGCACTGGCCAAGTCGCCCCAATGGGCTGCGTTCGGAGTGAGCATGGCTATCACGGTCGTGCTGGTTTATCTCATCTACAGCAGACTCCTGCGAACCGCGGATCCTGCCTTGCGTTCGCATCGCGGATTATTTTTTAGTTTGATGATCTGGTTGGCCTTCGTCGCTTGCATGTGCGGTATGTTTTCCTATCGGTTAATTGAATTCGAATACCGGTACGGCGTTGAAAAGGAACCTGCAGCGGCATCGATGTTGTCGAGACAGGTAACAGAACGGCCGATCGGCGCTGCGGTAAGCATGTACCGCGAACCGCGTCCGGTGCCGCTCACCTTATCCTTAAGTAGCTATGCATCGCTGCAAGAAGTCGCTCTCCAGCTCGGTACAAAGCAGACGGATTTGGAAGTCGAGGAAGATTCAGCGACACCGCGATCCGATCAACGGCCGCCGTATCACAGAATGGTGGTGATCGTTCGAGGCGTAGTCGACTTCAACGTGACTGGAAGCGCTCAGCTGATCTTTTTCAATGATAGGCTTTCCAGCGTCCGCTTCTATCCCCAGGATCCGGACGCGTACAAGAAGAGGCTGCAGGAAAAGCTGGCATTGGGCCGTATTGAAATTGCCGGTTCCACGCTACCGGGCGGTACTGTCGTGCGCGTCGGGACCGACTATCAAGGCAAGTTCTACGTGGCGTTTGAAGATGCGGTACTTGAGAACGAACATCGCCAGTGGATTCGCGATTATGCCTGGCAAAGGCGGGAAACCTTGGGGCTTCCGGCCAAGCGGACAGCTGCTGCCGCCCCAGAACTGCACTCCACGGGGCGCACGTGACCTAAAGCCGGACACCCGGGCACAGATAGCCCGCAGACGGATAAAACTTGTTGTTGACGGTGTCGGACAGCAGCACCGACGTGCGAATCATTGGAAGCGCGATTGTCGTGCAAAGCATGGCGGCGACAATGAACTTCTTGCTTCCTCCACCCTCACCCCCGAATCGGATCGCGATTAGCGGCGCCAGAACGCCAGCGGACTGAATGAAGATGCCGAAACCGAGGCGACTCGGGTCGAGAGGTGGACTGGTTGCGCACCGCAACGAGAACAGCCACAAGTCGGCAGCCAGGCAGGCCAGCGCCACAATGGCTGCCACCAATTTTAAAGTTGAATTCGGCATTTCCGCTCTGGCTGCTAAAGGGGCGTGGCTATTGTAGACGAGGAGCGCGGGCGAAAGCGAAGCCCAGCCAAATCACGTCGCCCGGTGGCTGCGCAAAGCACCACTGCTAGCTATCATTCTCCAGTTGTACAGCCAACTTTCCCTCATGGTAATTTCCGTCTGCATGATCAGCATGCGAACAACCATAATCAGGAGATGAGGCATGAAGTTGTTGTCGGTATTAGTTGGACTGTTTTTCGCAGCAAACGCCCAAGCAGGTGTGTCCCTGGTCGGTGACCTGATCGATGCGGGCATGTACCGCACCATCGATACGGGCCGCGGTGTCGGGCGTATCGTCGGTTTCGGGCTCGACCAGCCGTTCATGGTGGAAGAGGGCGCCGCCGACACCAAGCAGTACAGTGTGGCGTATTCGCTCAACGTCGACGGCGGCGGCTTTGCCATCGATTATCTCAATTCCTTTTCGTGGGGCAGCGGCATTGTGTTCCGCCTGAGTGATCTGGATTTCTCCAACGGCGGCGTACTCAAGTCGCTCGTGGTCGATTCGAATATGGCCGGTTACACGCTTAACGTGGGCGCCGATTTCATCGAGATCAATCTGAGCGGCGTGCGCGGCACGCGCGATGCCTACTTCAATGGCCACTTCGTGACGGCGTCCCAAGTGCCTGAGCCATCGTCGATCGCCTTGCTGGCGCTTGGTTTGGCCGGCATCGGCTTTACAGCAAAGCGCGCCCGCAAAGGGTAGCGGAGCGCGCGGGGCGATTGTTCTCCATGCCGCACCGATGCGTGCGATTCACGCATATATGCTCAATCCCCCGTATTCATTTGGGCAAACCACTCAAGACCGACCCACCGGCCGACGCTAAGCTCCCCCTCCATTACAAGTAGTTAAAACCACAGGGGGACACGTTGAAACAGCAATTCAAGCAAACCACCATGGCGGCAGCCGTCGCACTGGCACTGAGCGCACCGTATGCATTCGCACAGGACAGCACCGACAAACCCGTCGAACGGGTCGTCATCACCGGCAGTAATCTGAAACGGGTCGACGCCGAAACCGCGTCGCCCGTGCAGGTTGTCACGCGCAAGGAAATCGAGCAAAGCGGCGCCCAAACCGTGGCCGAAATCCTCGGCAATATCGCCAGCAATGACCACGGCGCCATTTCCGATCTGGGCGGGACCAACTCCTGGGCCAGCGGCGCGACCGGCGTCTCGCTGCGCAACCTGGGCGCCACCGCGACCCTGGTGCTGCTCAACGGCCGTCGCCTTTCGTCCTACGGCTTTGCCGACGGCCTGCAAGCGAACTTCGTCAACATCGACTCGATTCCCAGCGAAGTGATCGAACGCGTCGAGATTCTCAAGGATGGCGCCTCGGCCATTTACGGTTCGGACGCCATCGCCGGCGTGATCAACATCATCACCCGGCGCGACTTCCGCGGCGTGGGCGTCAAAGTCGCAGCCCAGCAGTCCACCAAGAACAGCTATCTCGACGCCGAACAGAAGCTCTCGATTAGCGGCGGCCTCGGTGACCTCGACAAGGATGGCTACAATGTCTGGGCCCACCTCGAGGGCTTCCACCGCGTCCCTTACAAGGACCGCGACGTCCGCCAGTTCCTGCCCGACTGGTTCATCCGCATGAACCCCGACCGCAACGCCTTGTCCACCGGCTCCGTACCCGGCAACTACGTGGGCCGCTACCCGGCCAACTACAGCGATCCGGCCCTGGCCGGCAAGGCGATCAACACGGCGGCTCCCGGCTGCGCGCCCGAGAACCTCAGCGGCGGCCTGTGCTTCTACGACTACTGGAAAGACAGCGACGCGCGCGCTCCGGCCGACCGCCTGACCTTCATGTCGGGCGGCCGCATGAAACTGAGCGCGACCACCACCGGCTACGCCGAGCTGCAGCTGGCCGGCACGCGCGACGACTATCACACCGCGCCGCCGCGCAGCAACGTCAACGGCGTCGCGCTGTCCTGGTACGACTCGCTCAAGGGCGAGATGCAGTACTTCACCGACCCCAAGCTGCCGGTCGGCCATGCCAGCAATCCGTACAGCTTCCCGATCGGCTTGAACTACCGCTTCGCGGACCATCCCGAGATGTTCAAAAATGTCGGCTCCGCCAGCCAGTTCCGCGTGCTGGCCGGCCTCGAAGGCCAGGATTTCGGCTGGGACTGGGACAGCGCCGTCGGCTTCATGGGCTCCACCGCCAAACAGCAGCAGCACCTGTACCGCGACCGCTACGCCTACACCGACGCCATCGTCAACGGCGAGTACAAATTCGGCCAGACCAACAGCCGCGAACTGCTCGACCGGATGTTCCCCGAAATGGGCTCGCACGGCCAGTACCGCCAGGCCTTCGTCGACTTCAAGGCCTCGCGTGAACTGATGCAGCTGCCGGGCGGGCCGCTGCAAGTGGCTGCCGGCTTCGACCTGCGCCATGAATCGTTCGAGCACAAAAGCAGCGACAACGTGCTCGCCGCGCGCATCGTCCAGTTCAGCGGCGTCTCGATCGAGGGTTCGCGCAATCTGGCGGCCGCCTTTGTCGAGTTGGGCGCCCCCTTCACCAAACAGCTCGAGGGCAGCTTCGCCCTGCGCGGCGACAAGGCCATCAACGGGGCTGGCGCAGTGGTGCCCAAGCTGGGCCTCAAATACAAAGTGTCGAACGCATTCATGTTGCGCGGCACGGCGACCGAAGGCTTCCGCGCGCCGAGCATTCCCGAGACCGGCAACGGCGGCGCATCCTGGTTCAACAACGGCTACACCGATCCGAAGCGCTGCGCGGCCGCCACCGAGATGCGCAATATCCTCAACACGGGCGACGCGGCCGACCGCAACAACGCGCTGACTGCCTACGCGCTCGGATGCTCGGTCAGCTTCCCGGCTGCCGTCACGCCCAATCCGGACCTCAAGCCGGAAAAGACCAAGAGCTTCACGCTCGGCTTCGTCATGCAGCCGATCCGCCAGGTCAGCGTCACCTTCGACTACTACAACATCAAGCGGCGCGATGAAATCGCCGTCAAGAGCGTCGATGAAACGCTGGCCAACGAAGACCGCATCGCCGGCCTGGTCCAGCGCGACGCGCTGACCAGCCAGGACATCGACCTGGCGCAGCGGGCCAGCGAACTGGCGGGCCGCGCGATCGCCTTCCCGATCGGACCGATCAAGACCATCTCCGCGCAGTACCAGAACCTGGGCAAGACCGCCGTCTCCGGCGTCGATGTTGAAGTCTCAAGCCGCTGGTCGCTCGGCGAGTGGGGCAAGGTCAACGCGGGCCTGGAGATGAACCGCCAGATTTCCTACCGCGGCTGGGACGCGTACGCGAACGCCTACACGGAGAACTACGTGGGCTTTCGCGGCACCCCGCGTATGATCGCCATCGCCAAGGTGAACTGGGAACTGGGCAAGGTGAACGTGGGCCTGCGCATGAACCACAGCAGCGGCACCAGGCTGGCATGGAGTTCGCTCGACAGCGCCAATACGGTCGAAGGCTGCGCGGCACGCAATGTCGACGCCGACGCCTGCCACATCGCCTCCGATACCACGGCCGATCTGTGGACCAAGATCCAGCTGGCGCAGAACACGGCATTCTCGGCCAACGTGTTCAATCTGTTCGACCGCAAGGATGCCGTACAGATGCGCGCCGGCAGCTACCTGCCGCTGCGCACGCGCACGGTCCTGCTGGCGCTGGACCACAAGTTCTGATGCGCGCCGCCTTTGCGATTGGCGTAGCCGCCATCCTCATGGCCCCGGCCCAGGCGCAGGAGACGGATCCGCACCTGTGGCTGGAAGAGGTCCTTTCGCCGCGCGCGCTGGAATGGGTGGGCGCGCGCAACGCGGAATCGACGCAGACGCTCACTGGCCTGGATCAGTACCGCGCGTTGCAGCCGGCGATCAAGGGCGTGCTCGATGCGCCGGGCCGCATCCCCGCCGTCGACACGCAGGGCAAGTGGCTGTACAACTTCTGGCGCGATCCGCAGCACCCGCGCGGCATCTGGCGCCGCACGACAATGGCGCACTACCGCGCCGCCGCGCCGCAGTGGGATACGGTGATCGATGTCGACCGCCTTGCCGAGGACGAAAAGGAAAACTGGGTCTGGGGCGGCGTCCAGTGTCTGGAGCCGGCCGCGCAGCGCTGCCTGGTCAGCCTGACCCGCGGCGGTGGCGATTCGCACGTGGTGCGTGAATTCGACGTGCCTTCGCGCCGCTTTGTCGAAGGCGGCTTCGCGCTGCCGGAGGCGAAAGGCAGCCTGGCCTGGATTGACATCGACCGCGTCTTCGTCGATACCGATTTTGGTCCCGGTTCGATGACCCAGTCGGGCTACCCGCGCATCGTCAAGGAATGGCGGCGCGGCACGCCGCTGACCAGCGCGAAGACCGTGTTCGAAGGCAGCGAGGGCGACACCAGTGCCAACGCGTGGAAGGACTTCACGCCAGGCCACGAGCGCGAATACGTCATTCGCCGCCCGACCTTTTTCACCAACGAACTGTTCGTGCGCGAACAGGGCGTGCTGAAAAAGATCGACAAACCGGACGATGCCGAGGCGTACACCATCGGCGACCAGCTGATGATTGAGCTGCGCAGCGACTGGCGCGTGGGCGGCAAAGTCTACCTCCAGGGCTCGCTGCTGGCGATGCCATACCGCGCGTTCCAGCGCGGCGCGCGCAGCTTCGACGTGTTGTTCGTGCCGACGCCGACGAGCTCCTTGCAATCGGTGGTGGCGCTGCGCGACGCGATCGTGCTGGTGGAGATGGACAATGTGCGCGGCAAGGTCGAAGAGCTGGTGCATCGCGGCGGCGCATGGCAGCGCCGCGCGGTGGCCACGCCGTCGTTCGGCACCGTGGCGGTGACCGCGCTGGACGGGCCGCGCTCGAACCAGTACTTCCTGACCGTGGGCGGCTTCCTGCAGCCTTCCACCTTGATGCTCGCGCGCGCCGGCAGCGACCAGCGCACGCAGCTCAAATCGATGCCCGCCTATTTCGACGCCAGAGCGTACAAGGTGGAGCAATGGCATGCGCGCGCCGACGATGGCACACAGGTGCCGTACTTCGTCGTCATGCGCAAGGATGTCCGCTTCGATGGCAGCAATCCGACCTTGTTGTACGGGTACGGCGGCTTCGAACTGACCATGCGCCCCTCCTACAGCGGTGTGCTGGGCAAGGCCTGGCTGGAGCGGGGCGGCGTGTATGTGCTGGCCAATATCCGTGGCGGCGGCGAGTTCGGTCCGCGCTGGCATAATGCGGCGCTCAAGGAACGCCGGCAGGTATCGTATTCCGACTTCATTCGCGTGGCCGAAGACCTCATCGCGCGCAAGGTGACCACGCCGCGCCATCTCGGCATCATGGGCGGCAGCCTGGGTGGCATGCTGGTGTCGGTGGCGATGCTGCAGCGGCCGGACCTGTACAACGCCGTGGTGAGCCAGGTGCCGCTGACCGATATGCGGCGCTATCACAAGCTGCTGGCGGGGGCGTCGTGGATCGACGAGTATGGCGACCCGGACGTGCCGGCGCAGTGGGAATACATCAGCAAGTACTCGCCGTATCACAACGTGGATGCGGGCAAGCACTACCCGGCCATCTTGTACACCAGCTCGACCCGCGACGACCGGGTCCATCCTGCCCATGCCCGCAAGATGGTGGCCCGCATGCGCGAACAGGGCCATTCGGTGCTGTATTGGGAAAACACGGACGGCGGGCATGGCGGCGCCGTGAACAATGATCAGCAAGCGCAGTTGCTGGGCATGGTCTACGCGTTCTTGTGGGATCGGCTGGGCGCGCAATGAACCCGCCGCCGTCGCGAGGGCGACGGGGCGCAGTCGCTTACTGCACCAGATGCTTCTTGAAGAACCCGATATACCCCTGGAACGCCGCTTCCGGATTGTCCTTGTAGACCGGGTCCGCCTTGTAGGTGCAGCGCGTCGTATTGCCAAACGCTGCCTGGTAGGCATTGCACAGAGCCGGCCCGAAGTTCGGATAGTGGATCGCGTCGTACGCCTGCATTTCCTCCAGCGTCAGCTGCTTGGGAACGACATAGCTGTCATAGCGCAGCACCACCGGCGGATCGGCCTGCTTGCCTGCATTGACGCTCTTGATCGCACTGCCAAATTGCGCGTGCTTGGGATGCTCGAGATCGAATTGGGCATTGAAGGCGGGCCGGTCGCGCGGCACGATGAACAGGTCCGAGAATTCGTGGCCGTCATACGTCGTCTGCGCATTCGACATCCAGGCCGCGTTAGCGCGGGTCGATTCGCGGCTCACCGGATCGGCGCTGTTGGGATCGGCCATATCGTCCTGCAGCACCGTCCACAGTCCCAGCGTGCCGCGCGATTGCCCCACGACGAAAATATTGCGCGCGTCGATGCCCAGCGCATCGGCGTTGGCGCGAATGAATTGCAGCGCGCGTGCGATGTCGGTGTGCGGCACCGGGGCCGATGTCCCCGGCGCTTCATTGACCACCGGATGGCGGAACTCGAGCGACACCAGCGAGAAGCCGGCGTTGATCGCCGGCGGGACCAGCGCCTTGTACATGCCCTGGCTCGTCGGCAGCAGCTTGCTCATGCCATTTGGATGCGCCCACACCACCAGCGGCGTCTTGGCCGATCCCGCACTGGGCGGGCGATAGAGGTTGAAATTCTGCTTCATCAGCTTGCCGCCGAGGGTAGGCTCGGCCCATTCGACGTTGCCGTAGCAAATGTTTTCCGGGTTGACCGGCGCCGTCAATTTGATGGGGACGCAACCTGCGGCGTACGCGCCCACAGCGGGCATGGCCAGCACGATCGATGCGATCAAGCGGCTGAATGATTTCAGATACATAAAAGCTCCTCACGGTTGTTGAATCGTCATTCTTATCGAATCGACCATCCGTGAGAAGCAACTTTACAAAACTTCACTTTGGGGGCGAGCCATGCCCCTTATTTGCGCCAGATCGCCGAGCGCACCGCGTCGCAATACCACCATTTGTACTGGTGGAAGCCTTGCAGGGCCAGGGCGTTGGTCTGGTTCGCCATCTCGGTGGCACTCATGCCGGCGCGGGCATACCAGGCGCCCTGGCTCGGCACCCATTGGGTGTCGTAGTAGGCGCCGGCGTTGGTGCAGGCCAGGCTCTCGGCCATCTGGCCGGAATCGGTCATGTGATTGAACCAGCCCTGGAAAGCGGCGCTCGAGATGTTGTTGACGGTCCAGTAGGCGGCCGAACGCGGAGCCCATACCAGGATGTTCCCGGTCGGCAGCGTGCTTCCCTGCAGCAGGGTCCAGGGACCGGTTTGCGGCGTGACGCCGTTGGTGTACGGCGTCGTCTGCCCGTGTTCGAACACCATGCCGTACGGCGCGTTATTCTTGATCATGTGCACGTGGACGTGTGGCCCGGTGGAGTTGCCGCTGTTGCCTGCCAGGCCGAGATACTGCCCCTTGACGATCTTGGCGCCATTGACCACATTGCCTTCGGGCGGCTGCGTGCTGCCGCTCGGACTATCGAAGCGGGTCTTGTTGTTGGGGCAAATGGCGGACGAGATGGAGCCGGGAATCATGTGCGCGTGTTCGGCGTACACCCCATCGTCGGTCTTGATCAGGACATGGTTGCCGCCTACCCCGATGTAGAAATTGAGCACGTCCGGATCCTTGGTGCCCGCTTTGGCATTGTTGGGCGCATTGCGCCAGCAATTGACCACGGTACCGGACACGGTCGCATAAACTTTCTTACCGTAAATAAGACGATTTGCATTGACGGTGGGATCGGCACCGTCGGTGACCAGGTCGGTCCAGTTGTTGCCCGAAGTAGGGCGCAGCGCGATGATGTCCTTGCCCAGGCCTTGCAGCGCGCCGGTGGCGTGATCGCCCGTCTTGTAGCGGTGGGTCAGGCCCATGTCGTCGCTTTTGAGCGGGAACACAGCTGCGGAAGCGGAAGCGGAAAGGGTGGCTGCGACGATGAGTGCGTACGTTGATTTCATGATTGTCTCTTTCAAAATGTTGTAAATATATTATTTCATTGGAGACCCCCTCGAAATTCCTCGCATTGTCACATTGACCATATTTACAACATTGAAAAATCCTCTTTGCATAAAGCGCGCGCATGGACTATTCGCGCGCGCTTTTCATCTAGCTCATGGCATCAGGCTCACCTTGTCGACCACAAAGGAGGTCTGCAGCGACGCATCCTCGGTCGCGGCGAACGACAAAGTCACCGCTTGTCCCTTGAACGGAAGCAGGCTGAAGGTCCTGACCGTGTATCCCGCCGCTTTGTCCAGGTTGGAGTAGGTGGCCAGGGTGGCCAGCACCGCGCCTGCGGCATTCTTGACCGTCACCGTCAGCTTGTCGTAGGCGGTGCGGGTGGTCGTCTCGGCGCTGTCGATGTGCAGCGCGAACGACAGCCTGGCGGTGGCGGCGGTGGGCGTAATGAAGACGCTCTGCGCCAGCGTGGTGGTGTTGGTGACGCCCTTGCCGCCCAGGTAGGCGTACTTGCTGCCGTCGTATGCGGGCTGGCGCGGCGAGGTGCCGATCACGTTGGCCGACGCGCTCCAATTGGCGGCGCCGTTTTCGAACGAACCATTGATGACAAGGTCAATCGGCCCCATTTCCGGCACGTCCTGCCCCACGTTGACGGCGGCGTAGGCGCGCGTGACGGCAATGGCTTCCTTCGAACTGACCCCGTACAGCTCATTGGCCGACTGGATCATCTTGGCGCGCGCGTCGGCATAGTTGGTCGACGAGGTGAACTTGGTGGTGTTGGCGCGGAACCAGATGCGATACGCCTTGTCGTTGCCGATGCCCGTCATATTGTGCGGCATTTGCGTGAGGTAGGCGCTGAACATCTCGCTGCCGACGGTGGCGTTCGAGCCCTGCGACAGGAAGTAGAACATGCGGTTGTTGGGGCCCGAGGAATAGTGCGGATCGAGCGAGCCGAGGGTGCTGTTCCAGGCGTCGCGCGAGGCGCCATCCTTGGACGGCTTCCACATCCAGCGCAGCGGCGTCCCGGTGCGGGAAATGTCCTTGCCGACCATCCAGTCGTTGCCGGTGGCGGGAATGACGGCGCCGGTGCCGCCATTTCTGGCATAGGCTTCGATCATCTCGCCGTTGATGTCCGAGAACGATTCGTTCAGGCCGCCCGTCTCGCCCGTGAAATTTAAGCCCGACGACGCGTCCGTGACGCCATGCCCCAGTTCGTGGCCGATGACGTCGAGCGAGCCGACGCCGTAGAAGTTCGAGCCGTCGCCGATGTACATGCACTTGCAGGCGGCATCGTAGAAGGCATTGTCGTAATTGGTGCCCACGTGGACGGCGATGAAGGTGGCCGTGTTCATCCCGTCGAGCGAAGCCCAGCCCTGCGTGTTCTTGAGCGCATCGTACGTGTTCATCAATCCCCACAGGGCATCGACCGCGGGCGTCTGGCCGTTCGGGCTGGTGGTGCTGCCGCCGCTGTAGGGCAGGCCGTCGCCCCAGACATTGGTGGGGTTCGAATAGATGGCGCCGGGTGTGGGCGACGAGAACGGGCTGTGCGCCGCGTCGGTAACGGCCATGCCGCCGAAGGTGCCACCGGTGCCGCGCGCGGGATCGAACATTTTGTACACGCCGCCGGTGAAGGTGGTCTGGATCGGCACGTCGCCCGAATACAGGCTGTGGCCCACACCGACCACATTTTGCATCGCGTTCCATTGCGCCAGCGTGCGGCCATCCTTGGCGCTGACGATCGCATCGCGGAACACCAGCTTGCCGCCGTCGGCCATGCGGATCTTGACCAGCCAGGCCAGCTCGTAGCCGGTGATCTTGTCTTCCACATCCAGCGCGTTCAGTTGGGCGTCGGGCTTGTTCTGCGCGCCGGCCACGCGCACGCGCGTGACAAGCGGTTGGATCACCAGCTCGGCGCTGGGCGGGTTGCGCTGCTGGCCACGCGGCGCATTGGCCTTGACCACGGTATCGATGGCGGCGTGCGCGTCGATCGCAGGCGTCACGTCGAACACGCGCGCATACGCCGTGCCCTGACCCAGACCGGCGCGCAAATCCGAGGAAGACATGGCCACGATGCCGCCTCGCGCATCGGTGGTGACGACCGAGTCGGAACCGAGCACGCGCACGCCTTTGTACGTGTGGTGCAGGCGGGCGACGCGGGTACCGTCCGCTCCCGGATGTTCCTTGGCCAACACGTAGCCGTGATCGGCATCGAGGCCGACGCTGGCATGGGGCGCGCGCAGCGCCGTCATCAGCGCGGCGTTTTCCTGGACCGACGCTTTGCCAAGGACAGGCAACGGGGCGGCCTGGGCGCTGCCGCCCCAAACGCTGGTGACGGCGAGATATGCAGCAAGCATCGAATGGCGAATTTGCATTTTTTTCTCCGGGTGTCGTGGACGAGTTGGCGAACATAAATCGCCCACTTGGCGGAGTCAAAAAAAATGCGGAATGAGACAGGATGGCCCGAAGTGTTCAATCCTTCTTTTTTTTCTGGATCGTGATGTTGCCGTCCGCTTCCAGGAAAGCGTAGCCCATGTCTTCCATCGTGCAATCAGCCTCGTGCAAGGCTTCGGTGACTTCGGTTTCCGACAGTCGGCATTTTTTCAGGACCTGGTCGAACATCTTGCCGTCGCGACCGAGCAACACGGGCGAGCCGTCGAGCAGGTCGGACATCTTCTTGCTGTGCGAACTGAGATAGGAAGCGAACATGTTCAGCGCCACGAGCGTCGCGGCGATGATCAGGCCGCCCACGACCGATTGATCGCCGCCGCTGAGCGAATTCGATACCGCCTCGGAGAGCAGCATGACCACCAGCAGGTCGAAGGGCGTGAACTGGCCGACCGTGCGCCGCCCGGAAACGCGCACCATTACCAACAGCACGCAGTACACCACCGTGCCGCGCACTATGAATTCCCACCAGGGCAGGCTCAGCTCCAGCATAAAACCACCTCGTCACAGAAGTTGTTGTCGCTGGTCATTGTAAAGAAGGTGGCCTGGAAAGGGCCGTTCGATTCAACTTGCCTCGCTGTTGCCGTGCCGCGCCCGCCATTTTTTGAGCTCGGCGCGGTAGCGGTCCATGGCGTCTTCGTACAGGTCGAACACGCAGGGCGTGCATCCGCTGCGGCAGCAATCGTCGAGCCCGGGCTGGACTGGCTCGACGGGCAAAGGGTCATCGGGGCGGGCAGGTGCTGTCATGCCTTTCAACATAAGGGAGCACCGGAAGAAAGTCCAGTAAACCGCCCGCGCCTGTCAATCGGCGCTGTGGATCGACGTGATCTCGAAGTACATTCCCCGGTTGTCGCGCTCGCAGGTGCCGCTCATGGTGGTGCCGCGCTTGCCCGTAAAGGTCAGTTTGGTGCCCGGCGTTCTGGAGGCACAGGCCGCGTGGGCCGCTGCCGGCGCGTCGGGTGGCGGTGGCGGTGCCGGTGGCGCCGGCGGCGCAGGCGGCGCAGGCAGTGACGGCATTGCGGGCGCGTCCGGCGGCGAGGGTGGCAAGGGTGCGTTCGGCGGCGTCGGCGGCGTTGGTGCGATGGCGCCGCATTTGCAATGATGCGGATGGGCGTTGGCGGGACCGGCGACGGACATGGCGCACAGCGCGGCGAAAATCATCGATGGGATCAGCTTCATGGTGTTCTCCTTTTGGTTGACGGGCAGATGCAGTCTGGCCGCCAAATGTGGAGAAACCGTGGGCCTTACAGGTCGAAACGGTAGCCCAGCCCGTACACGGAACCTATCGCCTCGGTGTCGGGCAGCAGGGCGCCGATCTTGCGGCGCAGGTTCTTGATATGGCTGTCCACGGCGCGGTCGGTCACGTCCAGATTGCCCTGGCTGGCCAGGTCGAGCAGCTGGGCGCGCGAAAAGACCTGGCCGCGCCGGCGCGCCATCCCGGCCAGGATGGCATATTCGCTCGGCGTCAGGTCCAGCGCCTGGCCGTTGATGCTGATCCGGCGCGCCGCCTCGTCGACCTGGCAGGCGCCGGCCGGTTCGCCCTTGTGCGAACGGCGCAGGATGACCCGGATGCGGGCCATCAGCTCGCGCGGGCTGAAGGGCTTGCACAGGTAATCGTCGGCGCCGCTGTCGAGACCGAGCAGACGGTCGATTTCCTCGACCCGCGCGGTGACCATGATGATCGGCACATCCGAAAACGTCCGCACCTCGCGGCACAGCGACAGACCATCCACGCCGGGCAGCATCAGGTCGAGCACCAGCATGTCGGGCACGCCGGCGCGCAGCGCCGCCAGCGCCTGCCCGCCGTCGCCGAACACGGTCGGCACGTAGCCGCTGGCGCGTGCGTAGTCGGCCACCAGCGCCGCCAGTTCCGGCTCATCTTCGACGATGAAGACGCGCGCGTTCATGGCGCCGCTGGCAGCGACAGCTGCACCTGTAAGCCGCCCAGCGGCGAGCGGGCGAAGGCGAGCGTGCCGCCGTGCGCCTGCACGATGCGCTGGGTGAGGGCCAGGCCAAGGCCCGCGCCGCCGTGTTCGCGGCTGCGCGATCCCTCCACCCGGTAGAAGCGCTCGGCCAGCTGCGCCAGGGCGGCGTCGGGCACGCCGGGGCCGCTGTCGTCGATGCGCAGGCTGACCTGCCTGCCGTCCGTGCTGCCATTGAGCGTGACGCGGGTACCCGATCCGCAATACCGGATGCAGTTCTCGAACAGGTTGGCCAACACCTGGCGCATCCGCTCCGGGTCCGCCATGACGCTAGCGCTGGCCAGTGCCTGGCCGGCGCTGAACGCTATCCCGGCCGCGGCGAATTTGTCGGCAAAGGCGCCCGCCTGTTCGTTCGCCAGCTGCCACAGATCGAGCCGCTGGCGCTGCAAGCTCAGTTCGCCCACGTCGGCGCGCGCCAGGGCATACAGTTCGTCGATCAGTTTGTTGAGCGACAGAACCTGGCGCAGCATCGCGGCCGTGCCTTCGGCGTTGATCGGACGCACGCCGTCCTGCACCGCCTCCAGCTGGGCGCGCAGGACCGACAGCGGCGTGCGCAGTTCGTGCGAGGTGTCGGCCACCCACTGGCGGCGCGATGCTTCGGCCTGGCCCAGCTTTTCGGCCAGCTGATTGAAGTTGGCCGCCAGCTCGCCCAGTTCATCGCTGCGCGCGACCGGCAGGCGCGTGTCGTAGCGGCCGTCGGCCAGTTCGCGCGCGCCATCGGCCAGGCGCAGGATCGGCTTGCGGAAGTGGGCCGCCAGCAGCACCGCCGCCAGGCCGCTCAAGGCCAGGCTGGCGGCGAAGATGAGCGGCAGGCTGTCTTTCATGCGCTGCACGAAAGCGACCGCCATCGCGTCGCTGGGCCGGCTTGCTTTGGCCACGACCAGGTAGGCGATCGGCTTGCCGCCGCTGACGATGGCACGGCGCGCGCTCGCTTCGCCGCCGCTGCGGCGCCCGGCCAGGTAGCGTCCGGCCGCATCGGTGAGCGTCACGCGGTCTTGTAGGCCGAGGTCCTGAATCGACAGCGCCGAGGGCGGCTCCGGCGGCTCGGGTGCGATCAATGGCGGAGGCAGCGGCGGCGCCGGTGGCGCAGGCGCCATCGCCGGCGTGGTCGACATCTCTGCGGGAGCGGGCGGAGCGGGAAGCTCGGGCGCCGCCGGCGCTTCGGGCGCGGCGGGCGGCTCGGGCGGCTCGGGTGGTTCCGGGTCGGCGGTGCCCAGTTCGCGCTGATGCTGCAGGCGCTTCAGTTCCCGCACGATCCACCGGGAGCGCGCGCCGGCGTCGCTGGGGATGAAGTTCCAGTTCCCCCGCACCTGGTAGCGGGCTGCCAGCTTGTTCGACAGTTCGTCAAGGCGGTCGAGCTCGATATTGACCGCGTATTCGGCGAAGCTGCTCATCACGTTCTGGCGCATCAGCACGAGCGCGGTCATGGCCACGGCGAGAATGGCCAGCAGGACGGAGGCGAACAGCCGGTGGCCAATCGAGAAGCGCAATGTCATGTCCGGTCGGGTTGGGATGACGCCAGTGTATACGATGCCGGTTCAGCGCTGGCGGCCGATAAAACCGGCGACGCGCTCGAGCGCTGCCGGCGCGATCGTTTCGGCGATCCGGTCGTACTCGTCCTCGGCGCCGGTGGCCGATGTCTGGAACAGGTGGTTCAGCCCCGGCAGAACCGCCGACTCGACCTTGGTGTTGCCGCCTGCCGCCAGGGCCGCGGCCAGGCCGCCCAGATTCTCGGTTGGCGGCACCTGGCGGTCGACACTGCCGTTCAAGGCCAGCACCGGACAACGCACGGCGCGCCAGTCGGCCGGCGGGTCCGAGCGCAGGCTGGCGCGCAGGAAGGGCTTGGCGGCCCAGTCCAGCGACAGCGTGCCCTGGTCCATTTCGTATTTGGCGATCAAGGCTTCGTCGGCGCTCGTTTGGCGCGCACGCAGGGCCTTGAGGGCGGTGAGCCGCGCCGCCGTGTCTTCCTGCGCGATGATGGTCGTGTAGAACTGTCGCACGTAGACCATCAGGCGCTCCACTTCCTCGGGACTGGCCTTGTGATCCTGCGCATAGGCGCGATCCTGCACCATCATCGCTTCCAGCCCGTTCAGGCCAGTGCCGGCCAGGGAGACGATGAAGTCGATGTCGTCCGGATGATGCGCCGCCACTGCGGCGGCCACTTCCGGCCCTTCGCTGCTGGCGACCACGCCGATCCGGGCGAATTGTCCGCGCGCGCGCAGCGCCTTGAGCACCGCGTGCAGGTCGGTGGACAGATCGGCGACGGTATGGTTTTCGTAGTCGCCGCTGGAGTAGGCAATGCCGCGCTTGTCGTAGCGCAGGACCGCGATGCCGCGCCGTGCGAGGTAATCGGCGATCACGGCGGCGCGCTGGTGGCCGGCAAACTGCTCGTCGCGCGTTTGCGGGCCGCTGCCGTGCACCAGCACTACCGCATTGACTTTGTCTGCGCCGGCCGGCGTGGATAGTGTGGCGCCCAAGGCGACGCCGGGCGCGCTCCCGATCGCCATTGTCTCCTGGCGATAGGGGAAGGGCGGGCGCGGTGTCTGCGGGCGCAGCTGGACTGCGAAGGTGTCCACCTTGTGCAAGGTGAGCGGCATAGCCTCGCCGTTCTGATGGAAGGCGCCGCTGAACTGTCCGCCATCCCAGCGCAGTTTGACCACTGCGAACGGAAAGCGCATCACCACCTCGTTGCCGGTTTCCGTGAATGCCGTGACCGGGAGATGGAAGGCGCCGCGCGCCGGACTGGCGCCGCTGGCCCAGAAGCTCCCGTCGGCGCGGCGCAGGAACTCGATGCCGAAGCTGTCGGTGGTGCCGTCAGGGAGGTGGATATCTCCCAGCCAGCGCCCCTGGTGCTGGTGGCTGACCTGGGCCTGAAGCGGAGCGGCGGCGATCAACGCGGCGGCAAAAACAAGGGCGGTGCGAAGCAGCAGATTCATGGTGTTCCCGGGACGATTGTCTAAGCTTGCAGCCTGACCTCCAAATGTGGAGAAATCGTGGGGAGGATCTGCTACAGCTCGGCCCACATGCGCAGCAGGTTGTGATAGTGACTGGTCAGCGCCACGACCTCTTCGCAGTCGCCGATGCGCTGGCGCAGGCGCTGGATCGACTGGTCCAGCTCCAGCAGCATCGACCGCCGGGCGTCATCGCGCACCATGCTCTGCACCCAGAAGAACGAGCACACGCGGGTGCCGCGCGTGACCGGCTCCACCTTGTGCACGCTTGACGACGGATACAGGATCATGTCGCCGGCCGGCAGCTTGACCTCGTGCGTGCCGTAGGTGTCGGCCACCACCAGCTCGCCGCCGTCGTAGTCCTCGGGATCGGCCAAAAACAGGGTGCAGGAGAGGTCGGTGCGCAGCGGAGCCTGGCCACCGGGAACCTGACGCACGGCGCCGTCGACGTGGGCGCCGTAATGTTCGCCCCCCGCGTAGCTGTTGAACAGCGGCGGAACCGTACGCAGCGGCAGCGCAGCCGACACGTACATGGGGTTCCTGGCCAGCGCCGCCGAAATTACGGCGCCCAGCTCGGCCGCCAGCGGCGAGGTCTCGGGCAACTGGCGGTTGTGCTTGACCTGCGCGCCTTGCGGGCCCACGGTGGCGCGGCCGTCGCTCCAGTCGGCGCCGTCCAGCGCGGCGCGCAGATGGGCGACCTGTTCGCGACTTAAAACTTGGGGGATGTGCAGCATCATGATGGGAACCTGTCAGTAAACGTCGCGCCGGTAACGGCCCTCGGCGTCGAGCGCCTCGAGTGCATCCTGGCCGAGGGCGGCCACCAGCGCGTCGTGCACGCCCGAGGCCATACCCTGCAAACTGCCGCACACGTAAATGGCCGCGCCTTGCGCGATCCACTCGCGCAGCGCATTGGTCTGGCTGGCCAGCGCGTGCTGCACGTAGCGCGGCTCGCCGCCGTCGCGCGAGAAGGCCAGGCTTACCGATTCGATCGCGCCCGCGCGCTGCCAGGCGTCGATCTCGGCGCCGCAGAAATGGTCGCGCGCCGCGTTGCGCTCGCCGAACACCAGCCAGTTGGCGTACTGGCCCGAAGCGATGCGGCTCTTGAGATGGGCACGCAGGCCGGCGATGCCGGTGCCGTTCCCGATCAGGATCATCGGCCGCGCCGCGTTCTCGCCCGCCTGGAAGCGGCGGTGCTGGCGCACCCGCATCAATACCGTGTCCTGTTCGCCGGCTTGCTGGCACAGCCAGCCGGAAGCGACGCCGTGCACGCCGCCGTCGCGCACATGCAGGCGCACCAGCAGTTCGATGCAGCCATCGGCGGGCAGCGAGGCGATCGAATACTCGCGCGGATAATCGGGATCGCCCGGCGCGCTGACTTGCACCAGGTCGCCCGCCTGCCAGTTGGGCAAGGCGCCGGCGGCCGGCGCCAGCGCGATGCGGTAGACCGGGGCGCCGGCGCTGCCCGGGTTGAGCAGCGTACGGTTGGCGATGTGCCATTCGGCGTAAGCGGGCGCGGTCCAGTCGGGGGCGTCGCTGGTGCCGGCCAGGTGGCTCAGATGGTGCTGCCACGCTTCGATCGCGGCGGGCGCGCTGCGGTCGGCTTCCACGCGTTCGAACAGCGCTTGCGCGCCGCGCGCCTGCAAGGCGGCGTCCAGATAGCGGCCGAAGCCGCAGAAGTTGCTATAGCTGCTGTCGCCCATGGCCAGGATCGCGTAGTGCAGCTGAGCGAGTGGGGCACCCGGCTGGGCCAGCATGCGGGCAAAGCGCGCGCCGCTGTCGGGCGGGTCGCCTTCGCCGTAGGTGCTGACGATGAACAGGATCCGTTCGGCGCCGCGCAGATCGGCGTCGCCAAGATCGTCCATGCTGGCGCTGCGCGCGCGCAGGCCGCCCGTTTGCAGCGTGGCCAGGGTTTGCGCGGCCAGGTATTCGCAGGTTCCGGTCTGGCTGGCGTACACCACCAGCCAGTCGGCCGGACCGCCGGCGTCGGATTGTTTGCGGCGTCCGCGCAGCACGGCCGCGCACATCAGCGCGTACGCCAGCAGCAGGCCGAGCGCGCTGGCCCAGCGGACGGGGTCGAGATTGATCATTGCAGCAGTTCGTTGAAAGCGGTGGAGCACAGTTCTTCGAGGCCCGCATCGCGCCGCACCAGGAAACGCGCGGCCAGGCCCTCTTGTTCGGCAAAGCGCATGCCGTCTTGCGGTCCGAGCACGGTCAAGGCGGTCGACAGCGCATCGGCCGCCATGCATTGCTGATGGAGCACGGTGACCGAGGCCACGCCATTGTCGATCGGGTAGCCGGTGCGTGGATCGAGCGTGTGCGAGGCGCGTTGTCCCAGGTGTTGGAAATGGCGGCGATAGTCGCCCGAGGTCGCAACCGACAAACCGTGCAAGGCGACGACCACGGCGGCGCAATCCGAACCGGGCACGCCTTCCAGCTCCACCCACCACGGCTGGCCATCTGGCTTCATGCCGCCGCCGCGCAGTTCGCCGCCTACTTCCACCAGATAGTGATGCATGCCCCGCGCTTCGAACGCGAGCGCGAGCGCGTCCACCGCGAAGCCCTTGGCGACCGAAGACAGATCGAGCTGGGTCTGGCCGGGCTGGAACGCGCGGCGGGCGGTGGCGTCCAGCGCCACACGTTCGCGATCGCGCCGCTGCAACAGGGTCTTGATCTGGGCGTCGGCCGGTGCGTAAAACTGCGCCTCGTCATAGCGGCGGCGTGCGCCGAAACCCCAGCAGTTGACCAGCGCGCCCGCGCACGGATCATAGGCGCCGCCGGTCTGGTGCGCCACTTCAAGCGCGTAGGTGAGCACGGAAAAAAAATCGTCCGGCAAACTGTGCCAGCTGGAGGCGGGGGCGTCGTTGAAGCGGCTCAGAGCCGATTGCGCTTCCCAGTGGCTCATTTGCGCCACCACCGCATCGAGCCGCGCCTGCAATGCCGCTTGCAGGGCGGCATCAGGCCCGGGATCGGTGTGCAGATAGCGCACCGACCAGGTGGTGCCCATGGTGCTGCCCGCGGCGCGATGCTCCACGCTGCCCGCCGGCGGAAGGCTCGATGAGACGGACAGGGGAACGAGGACGCGCCGCATCGAAGCCGCTTATTCCGGCAGGATTTCGAGCGTGGCGGCGTAGCTGTAGCGGCGCACGTTGGCCGGGCCATCCGCAGGCGGCATGCCTTTTTCGGCGGCCACCGGGTAGCCGGCGTTGAGCCAGTACATGCCCGCTGCCGGCAGCTTGACCGCCACTTCGCCGTTGGCGTCGGTGGTCAGGCGAATTTCGCCCAGCACGCCGCGATAGCGCACGCCGCCCGGGGTCAGGCTGAACGCGAACTTCGGCAGCGGTTTGCCGTCGAGCTGGAACCTCCACTTGGCCGTTTCGCCCGCGCGCAGATCCGTGGGATGGGTGATCGGCACCATCTCCAGGCCCACGCCCGACGGCTTGAGCGCACCGGTGGTCTGGCTGTTGGCGGTCACGAACGTCTCCAGACGGCCAAAGGTGCGCACGGTCTTCACGTCCTGCGCATCGGCCGGCACGTCCTTGGCGAACGATTCTTCGGTGCCGCGGAAGCGCTTGATCTCGCCGCTGGCCTTGTCCTTGTAGCTGCCCATGACGGCTTTGGAGATCAGCACGATCTTGTAGGTGCCGTCTTTCTCCATCTTGAGGTCGAAGCTGCTGCGCTGCTTGCCCATCACGGGCGCGGGCACGCGCACGGTGGCGCCGTCAGGACCGGTGACGGTGGCGTCGTCGAGTTTCAACGCGACGTGGTCGACATCGAACAACCCTTCGGAGATGGCGCCGTCGATCGTGACCCAGGCATCCTTGCCCTCTACATTGGTCGATTGCGGCAGCAGCCAGCCGCGGTGGGCGCTGGCCTGCAGCGACAGGGTGGCCAGCGCCAGGGCCAGCACGGTCTTGGTGATCTTGTTCATGGTCGTCCTTATGGAGTGATCTGGATCGAAACGGCGCCGAGTTCTTCTTTGCCGCTGGCGCTGGCCGTCTGCGCCGCTTTGAGCGGCAGCTTGAAGGGCACGCGCACCAGTTCGCGTCCGCCCGCTTCACGGGCGGCCTCGATCACCAGTTGGTAGTCGCCAGCCGGCAGTTTGTCGAAACCGGTGCGGGCCGGGCCGAAGCTCATCTTCTGCTCGCCGGCGGTGCGGGTCGCGCCGCTCACGCCGTCCATCGGCAGGCTCGCGTCACGCCCGCCTTTGCGCCACCAGGTGCGCAGATCTTTGACCCACTTGGTGCCGGCATTGTCCTTTTTCTTGACGTCATACAGCACCGCCAGGTTGGAGATGAAGGCATTGTCGCCCCGTTCGAGCCACATGGCCACGTAAGGGCGGTGGTACTCGGCCACGTTCAGTTGCGGGATCTCGAATTTGACGGCCATCTCGGCGCCAACGGCCCAGCTGCTCAGCATCGGCAGCGACAGGGCCAGGGTGTGGTGTAGTTTCATGAGGATCTGATTAATGGGTGAATAAAAGCGCAAGCAGGATCGGCACCAGCACGCCGAAGCCGATCACGGGCCAGGTGGACGGCCGGTTGGCCGCATGGAGTTTCATGATCAGGAAACCGGTGATCGCGAACACCATGCAGGCGCCGGCAAAAATATCGATGAACCAGCTCCAGACCGCGCCGGCATTGCGGCCCTTGTGCAGGTCGTTCAGCCACGACACCATGCCGCGGTCGGTTTTTTCGTATTCGGCCGCGCCGTCGGCGGCGATGCGCAGCCAGGCGTCCCCGCCGGGACGCGGCATCGGCACATAGGCTTCGTCTTCTTCCCATTCGGCCTCGATGCCGTCCACGCGGATGGCGAAGCTGCCGTTGGCCCACTCGGCCAATGCGGCCGGCAGCGGGGCGCGCTTGCCGGCGAACTGGGAGGCCTGCGCTTTCAACACGGCCTGCAAAGGGGCGGGCAGGGCGGCGCTGCGCTTGACCACGGTCGGCTTGGCTTCGATCTGCGAGGCGTGATTGAGGGTGAAGCCGGTGATCGCGAACAGCAGCATGCCCGTCAGGGACAGGGCGGCGCTGATCCAGTGCCAGCGGTGCAAATTCTTGAGCCACACGGCACGGCTGGCGCTGGGAATGTGCGGGGGCTGCGAAGACATCGGCGCTCTCTGGGAATGAATGAGGCTAAATGATAACGATTATCATTTACCGCGTCAAACGATATTGCGGACAAGAAAAGTAAAGTTAAGTAACACGATTGTTTATGTTGCAAACATAAATGAGAACCATTATCATTCGCATTCCATTTTAGGCCAGCCAGCTGAAGCGTCTTCCCAGCAAGCCAACCATGACCTTCAATCCGCTGGGAGAATTCTTTTGTCTTACATCCGCAACCGCAAGCACGCAGCCGCACGCCAACCCCTGTTGACCCAATCGCTGATCGCCCTCGCCACGCTGGCAGCGCCCGTGGCGGCGCAGGCGCAAACAGCGCCGCAAGAAGCGACCCTGCAGGAACTGCACGTGACGGCCGCGCCGGATGCGCCTTACAAGGCGGAGAAAGTGTCGTCCCCCAAGCTGACCCAGCCGCTGGTCGACACCACCCAGACCATCACCGTGATCAAGAAAGAAGTGATCGCCGAGCAGGGCGCCGGCACCATCGTGGACGCCCTGCGTAACACGCCGGGCATCACGCTGCAGCTGGGCGAAAACGGCAATACCAGCGCCGGCGATACCTTCCAGATGCGCGGCTTCTCGACCCAGTCGTCGATTTTTGTGGACGGCATCCGTGACCTGGGTGCGGTCACCCGCGATGTGTTCAACATCGACCAGATCGAGGTGTCCAAGGGCCCGGCCGGCACCGACGTGGGCCGCGGCGCCGCATCCGGCTATATCAATCTGGCCTCCAAGCTTCCCTCGCTGGATGACGCGCTGTCCGGCACCGCGGCCTATGACAGCGGCGAAAAAGCACGCGCTACCGTCGACCTGAACCGCAAGCTGAGCGACACCAGCGCTTTCCGCATCAACGCTTTCGCCCAGGATGGTGGCCAGATGGGTCGCAAGGTCATCGAAAAGAAAACCATCGGCATCGCGCCCTCGATCGCTTTCGGCCTGGGCGGCCCGACCAAGTTTTACCTCTATTCGCAGCACATCCGCCAGGACGGCACGCCGGACGGCGCCGTGCCGGCCATCGGCATGCCGGGCTATAACAGCACCAGCACCGATCCGGCCGTGGCCGCAGCGCTGCGCGGCGCGCCGCGCGTGGACATGGAAAATTTCTACGGTTACGCCAGCGACAATGAACAGGTCGACGCCGATATGCTGACCGCCAAGTTCGAGCACAAGCTGGGCGCGAAGACCACGCTGACCAACACCAGCCGCTACGGCAAGACCAAGATGGACCGCATTCTGACGGGCGTGAACGGCATCACCGCCGTCGTGTCGAGCGATCGATCCACCTGGCAGGTGGCCCGCACCCGTCAGAGCGTATTGCAAGACAACCAGATTTTGGCCAACAGCACCAACATCGTGACCGAACTGGCTGCAGGCGGCGTCACCCATACCGTGTCCACCGGCCTGGAATTGCTGTCCGAAGAGCAGCTCTCGCAAACACGGGTGGGACTGGGCGACGTGGTCAACGCCAACCTGTATGCGCCCGTCAGTCCCGCCGCGCCGGCCAATTTCAATCCCGTGCTGAACGGCGTCTACACCAAGGGCTCGACCACCACCGCCGCCGTCTATGCCTTCGACACGGTCAAGCTCAACGAGCAGTGGCAGATCAACGGCGGTGTGCGCGCCGAGCACTACAACACCGAAACGAACGCCGCCAGCCTGTCGACGGCGGCCGCCAATCCGACCCTGCCGGTCGGCACGCTCTTGGGCAGCCACCTCGAAAAATCGGGCAACTTGACCAGCTGGAAGGCCGGCGCCCTGTACAAGCCAACCAAGGACAGCAGCGTCTATGCAGCCTATGCCACCTCGCAAACCCCGCCCGGCGGCGCCAACTTCTCGCTGGTGTCGACCGCCGGCAATGTGAACGGCCCTGCCATGGACCCGTCCAAGACCACCAATATCGAGCTGGGCACCAAGTGGGACCTGATTCAGAAGACCCTGGCGCTGACCGCCGCCGTCTACCGCACGGACAATACCAATGAGTTCACGCTGGAAGACCCGGTCACGCACCAGTTCTCGCAGCTGGGCAAGCGCCGGGTGCAAGGCGTGGAGCTGGGCTTGGTGGGGCAGATCACCCGCAACTGGAACATCATCGCCGGCGTGGCCACCATGGATGCGACCATCTTGCAGGGCAATCCGAGCAACCCTGCCGATTCGTCGACGCGCTGGTCGCCGGACCTCTCCGCGACCTTGTGGTCGACGTACAAGGTCAACGATGCATTCACCTTCGGCGGCGGCGTGCGCTATACCTCCGAGCAGAAGCGGGTGGTGGCGCCGAACGCGGCGCCGTCGAATGGGGTGGCGGCCATTCCATCGTATGCGGTGGTGGATGCGGTGATGAGCTACAAGGTGGGGCGCAATGTGACGCTGCAGCTTAATGTATACAACTTGTTCGACAAGTTCTACGTCGCTTCGCTCAACAACGGCGGCTCGCGCATCAACCTGGGCGCCCCGCGCTCGGGGCAGCTGACCGCAAACTTCGCCTTCTAAACCCGATTCATCCCCCCGTCGTCCTCGCGAAGGTGCCGGCGCATGCGCC